>Ga0213863_10000657_pt1 | contig 25780 bp, 27 predicted proteins | sample PICome_8_FD_160128 | JGI IMG/M metagenome (GOLD analysis project Ga0213863, IMG submission 160128) | Coastal seawater microbial communities near Pivers Island, North Carolina, United States - PICO497 | ecosystem: Environmental > Aquatic > Marine > Coastal | place: USA: North Carolina... | reverse complement strand
TCTTTTCTACACTGTTAATCATTTTGATTGCAAGACAGTTAATTCATATGGAATTAATTTATCAAGTACTGTATTTATTGGGATTATCGCTAATATTATTTCATATGCCTCTTGTTTTTAGAGGTGTAAAGTTTAAATTTTAATTTTTTTTCTATTTTAGCAAAATCAATATAGAGTAATTAAATTACTCGTAAATAAACAGGGTTTGCAATCACTAATTACATCGAAAACTCGGATTAAGTTATTAATTAAGTTTTTTCTTAATTCTAGTACTAAGGGTTATCTTAGAGGGCTCTCAAAAGAGTTTGATGAATCCACCAATGGAATACGAAAAGAATTAAACTCTTTAACCAAAGCTGGCTACTTGAGGGTCACGAAAAATGATTCAAATAAAAAGCTATACACAGCTAATAAGAAACACCCACTTTACGATATTCTCCATCAAATTGTTTTAAAGGAGTTAGGTTTAGATCATATTGTTGCCTCAGTGCTTGATCGTATGGGTGCCGTCAAACGGATTATTGTTATTGGGGATTATGCCAATGGTTTAGATACTGGAGTGATTGATGTTGTTGTTGAGGGGGAAGCTTTAAATACAGATTATATCGGAACGCTATCTGATAAAATGAAACAAAAAATAAATCGTAGTGTTCGATTTTTATTGTGTGCTAATTATCAGGAGAAGGGTCTTGAATTATATAATGCTTCCAAAGATGGAAAATAAAAAACAGTGGTATGTGGTGGTGACAAAACCTCGGGCAGAACGTAAAGTTGCAGAACGCTTATTGCAAATGGATATCGAAGCTTTTTGTCCTACAAGGATTGAGCGTCGTCAATGGAGTGACCGAGTTAAAAAAATTGAGGTGTCATTATTACCATCTATGGTGTTAGTCAATTTAGAGCAGAAGGATCGTGATCGTGTGTTCCAGACACAAGGTGTTTTGCGATATCTGTTTTTCTTAGGGAAACCTGCACAGGTACGAAACGAAGAAATAGAGGCTTTAAGGGAAGTTGTTGAAAAGGGATCACATGTTTTAGATGTGAGAAGTATATCGCCCGGAGATCGGATAGAGGTGCCCGGATTTGGGTCCTTACCACAAAAAGGAATTGTTAGGCAAGTTTCTGGCAATAAATGTTGGGTAGTATTAGAACAATTAGGGTATGTGGTTACCCTTCAGTTATAATTAAAAGAACATTCGAAGCGTTGTTTTTGAATGTTTGTAAATATGTAAAATAATCAATTTCAGTTAGTTGTATAATGTAATGTGACTGATGGATGCGAAGCTGTGGAAAATATATGGGTAACAAAGTAGTTTACGAACCAAATCAATATGCCAAAATTGGTTTTTTTAAGACCATGTTGGTCATTATAAAAAACACTATTGCTTCAAAAGAATTAATTTTTCAGTTATACAAGCGTGATTTTTTAATGCAATATAAAAAATCATTTTTAGGTCTTGGTTGGATGATTTTTGGACCTATTATGGGAGTTGTTTCATGGGTATTGATGGATTCGGCAGGAGTGTTGTCGCCCGGTGATGTTGGTGTGCCGTACCCTGTTTATGTGCTGTTTGGAACCTCTATTTGGGGCTTGTTTATGAGTTTTTTTGCTAGTACAAGCCAAACCTTGCAGATTGCTGGAGGGTTTATACAGCAAGTCAATTTTCATCACGAGGCCCTGGTTTTTAAGCAAGGGTTACAAAATTTAACCAATTTTGGGATTTCACTTATTATAAATATTGTTGTAATGCTCTCTTTTGGGGTAATGCCATCATGGTTTATATTATTAGTACCACTGTTTATAATTCCTATATTTTTCTTGGCGGCTAGTGCTGGCTTAATGGTCTCTATTTTGAGCACTCTTACCTCAGATGTTTCAAGAATTGCATCTTTTTTTCTTTCATTACTTATGTTTATTACGCCTGTTATTTATGATTCTTCAGAGAAAGTACTTTGGTTACAACAATGTAATTTATATAACCCTTTAACCTATCTTATTACGGGCCCCAGAGATTTAATATTAACAGGAACCATGTCAAATCCTTTATATTATTCAGTATCTATTGTAATGGCTATCCTTCTTTTTATGGTGTCCCTTCGCTTTTTTTACATTTCAGAAAAAAAAGTAATTGAAAAAATGATTTAAAACACAAGTGATCAATAATAATTATGAGTGATGTTTTAATAAAAGTAGACCACCTGTCCAAAAAATTCTGCAGGTCTCTAAAGCGGAGTATGTACTATGGTGTTACTGATGCACTTAAAACTATGGTGGGTGTTAACTATGGCACAGATACCTTAAGACCTTCAGAGTTTTGGTCTTTAAACGATATTAGTTTTGAGTTAAGAAAGGGGGAAACCTTGGGTATACTTGGCGCAAATGGCTCTGGCAAGAGTACGCTGCTTAGATTGCTTGCTGGCATCTTTCCTCCAGATCATGGCAAAATAGAGATTAATGGTAATATTGGGGCGTTAATTGCAGTAGGCGCTGGGTTTCATCCTCACATGACGGGGTATGAAAACATTTATTTAAACGGCACTATCTTAGGGCTTACAAAAGACAGAATTGATGAGATAATTAATGATATAACTGCCTTTTCTGAAATTCCAGAAGACGCCTTGAACGCACCCGTTGCAACCTATAGTAGCGGAATGAAGGTACGGCTTGGTTTTTCTGTGGCAATGCACTGCGAACCAGATATACTTTTGGTAGATGAGGTGCTTAGTGTGGGAGATATTGGGTTTAAGAATAAGGCGTTAAAGAGAATGTCTAAATACAGAAAAAAAGCGAAAGGCATCATTTTTATAAGTCATGACACAGAACAAGTAAGGGTTTTGTGTGATAGGGTAATTATTTTAGATAGTGGTAAAATAATATATTCAGGAAATATTAATGAAGGCTTAGTGAAGTATGAAGGTCACATAAATAAAATTGAAAGAAACATTGTGAATTACAAGACTAAATCTTTGAGAGGAAATTTTCATGATAATGTCATTGAATTAATAAATCTTTCAATTTTGGACACAAATGGAGAAATTATTAGTTGTTTAGATGTTAGTGATAAGTTGATTGTGAATTTTAAGATTAAAATAAATAAATATGTTGAGGGCTTATTTATTTATTTAGATGTTTTGAAAACTGATGACAATACAAAATCAATTTCAGTTGTTAGTAATGATAATAGTAAATTAATACTCGAAGATTTAGACCCAGGAAATTATTTATTGAATGTAGAAATTGATCGTCATCATTTGATACCATCAAATTATGAACTTCGTGTAAGTTTTAGGAATAGTGTCACTTTTGAAACTTATTACAGACCATTTGATGGTATGGAGGTCTTTACTGTCCAGGCTCAAAGTCAAAATAAATTTAACCGGGGCGTAATAAATGTTGATGAGGTCTGGAGTTACACTAGGTTTTAATTACATATTCAAATCACTTTAATAGATGTTCAATATATTTAACTCAAAAAAAATCGGATTTGTAATCAGTCAAGAAGGAAATTACAATTATGTAATGCCTTCCACTAGATTAAGATGTTATGATGTAATGCACGAGTTAAAAAAAAATGGTTTTAAACCTGAAATATATAATTCCAATAATGAATATGATTTAGTTTTTTTTCAAAAATGTTTTAATGAAAATCATTTAAAAATTTTAAGACAATTAAAAAAAAAGGGTACCTATACAGTATTTGATATTAATATAGATGTAATGTCACAAAAACAAAGCAGTGTTCTCATAGATAACAAACAAAAAAGACACTTAGAAAAACAAAAGTTTGATGTTTATGAGTTTATCCAAAATGTTGATTGTGTTTTAGTTTCTAGTTTTCACTTATTGAGAGTATATAGTAAGTTACACTTCAATGTACAATGTATTGAAGAAATGGTGACTGAGAAATTTTTTAAATACAAGAAAAAGCATAAAAAAAACAGAGTAACTAAATTAATGTATGTCGGTACATCGTCAAAATCTCATGAAATCAAAATGATAAGCGATGTCTTAATGAAATTATCAAGCGTGCATCAAATTGAAATGTTATATATATGTGAAAAAAAACCGAATTTAAATTTTATTCAAAGTTCTTTTATAAAGTATAATCACAAAAATATTTTTAATGATATGCTAAAAGGTGATATCAAAATTGCTCCACGAGATCTTTCTTACGATTATAATCTTGGGCATTCATTAACAAAAGTTGCTTACCCAATGGCGCTTGGTATCCCTGCAATTGCCAGTCCTGTCCCATCCTACGTTAACAGGGAAGTTTTGCTTTGTAATAACAATGAACAATGGTACCACACCCTTGATAGGATGATTATAGACCATGAATTACGCAACTATGTTGGAATGAGATCTAAAAATTTTATTAGAAACAATTTTTCACAAGAAATAATAGGACTCCAATATAAATTATTCCTTGATAAATTACTCCACTGAGTAATATGATAAACCTAATTAATTTTTATTAAAAGCTTAAATCAACGAATCAAACTAATTAAAATGGATGTCGAAGGATTAGAAATAGAAATTATAAATAAAATTGGTGTATATGGACCATGGAGATCCTTCAAAAAGAATAATAATAAAAATCTTAGTCAAATACCAATTGATAATTGGTTCAAATGGGATTAAATTTATATGATAAATAAAATGATAAGTGATTTTTTCAATAAAAAAATTCCTAAACACAATATCAATCAGTTTGATATTATAATTGAGAAAGGAGATATATGTATTGATGCAGGTGCAAACGTTGGTAACATAACAGCACAAATGCTAGATTATGGTGCTAAGGTTTATGCTTTTGAGCCTAATCCATTTGCTTTCGCAAAATTAGAACAAAGATTTATTTTGAACAAAAATGTTGTTTGTTTTAATAAAGGGGTTTATTCAAAACAAGATAAAATGGCTCTTTATTTTCATGAAAACAGTCATGAAGATGAGGTTAAGTGGTCTACAGGATCATCTTTATTGGATTTTAAAAGTAATGTAGATGAAGGTAAAAAAGTAATGGTAGATATAGTTGATTTTGATTTTTTTATTAGAAGTCTAAATCAACGAATCAAACTAATTAAAATGGATGTCGAAGGAGTAGAAATAGAAATTATAAATAAACTTTTAGATACTGGCACCATACATCTTATTGATAAACTAGTTGTAGAAACCCACGAAGACAAAATACCTGAGCTAAAGCAGAAAACAGATTTATTAAAAAAGCGGATACAACAAATGGGTATTCAAAATATTGATTTAAATTGGATTTAAATTTCTTAAAACAGTTTAATAATACTAAAAAAGTGTTTATACCTTTTAAAGGGTACGATTTTATTGGAGGTCCTTCAACGTTTATGAGAAACCTCAAAACCTACTTTGATGATGTTGGTTATAAATACAAAAGTGATATTTCTAAATCAAAACACATATTTTTTCCAATTTCTTATGATTTAGCATTTTTAAAAAAAATTAAAAAAGACAAAGGTGCAATCATTCAGCGCTTAGATGGTATTTATTATCCAGAAAAGCATGGTGCTAGTTATCAAGAAAAAAATAAATTGATAAAAGATATTTATCTAAACTATGCCACTAAAGTTGTATTTCAAAGCCAGTATAGTAAAGCGCAGTGTTTTAAACTTTTTGGAGAAAAGGATACAAATGATTATGAAATTATCATTAATGGAGTAAATGAAGCAATCTTTTATCCAAGCAATGCCTTTAAAGAAGTGCCAAAAACATTTAAATTGCTAACCACTGGTAATTTCAGGAACATAGATATGCTGGAGCCAGTAATAAAAGCGTTGGATGCTATTTCTAAATTTGATTTTGAATTAAATATTATAGGCCCAATTGTAAATGATAAATTACATGATTTAATAAATCGGGATTATATAAACCATCTTGGTAACAAAGATTCTCATCAAATAGCTGATTTATTAAGAGAACATCATATTTTCATGTACTCACATTTAAACCCACCTTGCCCAAACTCTGTTTTGGAAGCAATTGCCTCTGGCCTTCCAGTAGTTGGTTTTAATAGCGGCTCTATGAGTGAACTTTTACACTTCTCTAAAAGTTTGCTAGCAGAGGTTTCTGACGATGTATTTCAAAAATATGAAGACTTTTCTGCAGATGCATTGAAAGAAAAAATTATGTACTGCATGACTCATTTTGAGAAAATGAAAGAAATATCACTAGTTAATGCCTCAAACTATTCTTTTAAGCATTGCGGTAAACAGTATCAAAAAATATTTCAAAATATTGGTTAGTACCACACCAAAAATTACTGTTTTAATGTCTGTCTATAATGGCGCTAAATTTCTAGCCAAAGCCATAGATAGTATTTTGTCCCAAACATTTACTGATTTTGAATTTATCATCATTGATGATGCATCCTCAGATAATAGTTTACAGGTAATTAATTCTTACAAAGATGCTAGAATTGTACTCATACAAAACACAAAAAACATAGGTCTTACCAAGTCTTTAAACATTGGTATTGCAAAAGCAAAAGGCAAATATATTGCCAGGATGGATGCTGATGATATTTCTATGCCAAAGCGGTTAGAAAAACAGTTTGACTTTATGGAAGAACACATAAAATATCAATTCTGTGGTTCTAAAGCAATATCAATTAACGAGGAGGGTCAAGAGATAAGTTATTTGCCAGACACAGTTTGTGATGAAGATATAATTTTAGCCTCTATTTTTTTTAAAAACATGTTTACCCATAGTACGTTATTTATAGAAAAGAAAGCACTAACTGATGTAGGAGGCTATGATGAAGAATTTACAAGGAGTCAAGATTATAGATTGTATTTAAAATTATTTACAAATAATTATTTTGGAATCAATTTAAATGAAAACACTCTATTATACAGAGTAACAAAATACGGTGTCACAAGAGTTTTTTCTGAGTCACAAGATTTTTTTGCACGCCTAGCTATCAAAAAAACCTTAAAAGAAGCTTTTGATATTGATCTAAATATTGCGGATGTTGAGAAAACACGTAATACCCTTGACTTACATAAAAAAAATAGAATGTTAAGTGTTTTTAAACTTTTGTCTTTTAAAAAATCTTTTTTAAAAGCCTACGTCAAGCATTTTTCAAAACATCCAAATGCAATAAAACTTTTAGAAGAAATTTTCTACAGTTCACTTAAAATTAAATTAAAGTTTTTTCCAACAATCTTACTTAAAAGGTTACTTTGAATATCTTAAAAATCTCTTCATTTATTTATTATGCTAAGTTTTATTTGAGAAAAATAAAATTAGAGTTAACTGAAATTAAAAAATTAATTTTAATTGAAGTGTGGTCTATTTTCTTAATCATTATTTGTCCAAAGATTGTTTTGGGAGGGAATGTGGAAAATTGGGGAGGTGTGAACAGACATATTCAATCAATAAGGCTATTTTCGTTAAATAAGATGTTATTCTTGCCATCTAATTATTTATTGAAATTTATTACAATTCATGATTTTACATCAAAATATTTAAATAAAATTAATTTAAATAAAACTAAAATAGTTCATTCTCATATTTATCCTTGGATGATTATATGGTCAAATAATCTAAAATTAAAAAATCCAAACATCAAATGGATACATACTTACCATGCACACTATTTTCCAGAGTACTCTGAGGGTGAGTTTCTGGATTGGCAAAAAGAATTCAATAAAACCTTTATTGAAGTTGCATCAAAGGCAGATGTTAAAATATCTGTCTCTAAATGGCAACAAATATTTTACAAAGAAAAATTTAACATTGATACGCTTTACATTCCAAATGGTGTTGATGTTGTAAAATGTGATAAGGCAAATGCAGATATTTTTTATAAAACGTATGGGTTAAGAAATTTTATTTTAAATGTCAGTAGGCATGACCCTGTAAAAAACCCTAAAGAATTTGTTTTGCTAGCTCAATCTATGCCCGAGTATGATTTTGTAATAATTGGTAACGATTTAACCAAAGAATTGTTTAAAGAGCACTACTGTATATCTGCTCCAAAGAATCTATCTATACTTGGTAAGATGTCTCAAATAGAAGTTCAGCATGCAATTGCTGCCTCAAGTTGTTTGGTAAGTAATTCTAAACGTGAAGGATTACCAACCCTTGTTTTGGAAGGTATGGCACAAAGTAAACCTGTAGTGGTCTCTAAAGAGCCCGGAAGTATGGAAGCTATAGATCATGGCAAGTATGGCTACTTTTATGAGCTTGGCGATATTAAAGATTTAAAAACCCAGACCCTGCTAGCCATAAAAGATACAATTAAACCCGTAAAAGCTAGACAAAGAGTATTAGAGGAGTATGATTGGCGGGTGGTTATAAAAAAACTAGATAGATTATATAATGTCTAGAAAAATTACCTTTTGTGCTTATGATAAACCAGATAGTATTGGTGGCCCAGTAACTTGGTTAATGCACCTGTTGCCTTATTTAAAACAAACTGGGTTTGAGGTGTCTTGTCTTATTTTTTTTCATAAAGGAAACAACGGGCCGTTATATGAGCATTTGGTTAAAAATGGCATTACTGTACATACGTCCTCTTTTTTATCGAGCACTGAAGATAACATAAAATGGATATTAGATTGCTTACAAAAAAACACCCCTCATATTTTTGTGCCTAACATAGTTGTACCTGCATATTATGCCTGTAAGTGGGCAAAAAAAGCTGGTATTATAACAATTGGTATTTCACACTCAGATGATCCCTTTTACCACGCAATTCAAAAAGAATTTATGGATGGTCATAAATCATTCCGACTTGATGGAATGATTTGTGTCTCCAAAGTACTTGAGCAGCAATTACTTAAAAGTAAATATGCATCAAAAGTAAAAATAAAAAGAATCCCTTGTGGAGTTATAATTCCTGATAGCAAGGCAAAAAGAGTTGATACCTCTTTAATGGTTATTTATGTTGGCCGCTTGGCTGAGCAGCAAAAAAGAATATCTGAGGTGACGCGTTCATTTTGTAAGATGACTCAAAAAATTAGTGGAGTTGAAGCCATAATTTATGGTGATGGTCCAGATAAAATTAATGTAGAAAATATTTTAAATGAGCAGCAAAAAACTACTGCAGTAAGTTTGGGAGGTAACATACCCCCAAAGCAAATGACAGATAGGCTCCTAAAGGCGCATGTGATTGTTTTATTATCTGATTTTGAAGGGCTGCCCATCTCTATTTTAGAGGCTATGGCATGTGGTGTTGTACCTGTATGCTTACATATGCGCAGTGGTATCACTGAACTTATTGAAAATAGTAAGACCGGATATATCGTAGATGATAGAGATGGGCATTTTATTGAGACCATCAAGAGATTAAAAGCAGATAACCAGATTTGGGAACAAATATCTTTAAATGCGAAACAGCTTGTTAAAGAAAATTTTTCTTTAGAAATTTCTTGTAATAGCTACAGTTCATTTTTTAATGATTTTAAAATAAATAGTATTCAAGATATAACTATCCCAACGAGATTTGAATTACCTAAAATTAATCAAGATTTATCAAGGGCTGATACCCGTAAACCAAAATTTAATTTTACTCAATTAAAACTTATACTAGGGAGATTTAAACACAAGTTATTATTTAGATGACAAATTTTCAAAATAAAACAGCTATATCTGCAAATATTTGTAGACCTACATTTAGAGGTGTAGGTTCAAGACATCCAAGTAATTCTTGGTTCCCATTATGGATGTTAAATAGGTATTTTAATTTTACATGGGATAATACCCCAGACTTTTTATTTTATGGAGATATTAATAGAAAAGCCATATTAAGTTCTTCACCAAATGCAATTAGAATTTTTTTAACTGGAGAAAATATAAAAGCCAATTGGGATGAGACAGATTACGCTTTAACCCACGAGAGAGTTTATAACAAAAGGCATTGGCGTGTACCTTTGTGGAGACAGTTTTATGACCCTGGAAATACTGTTTTAAATCGAGACTTTAAGGAAGTAAAAACCCGTGTATCACTTTTTTGTAATTTTATTTACAGCAACGAGCGCGCAAAGGAGCGAATACAATTTTTTAAATTACTAAATAAATACAAACATATAGATTCAGGAGGGAAAGTTTTAAATAACATTGGAGGTAGAATAGACAATAAACTTGAAATGGTTTCAAAAAGTAAGTTCACCATAGCTTTTGAAAACGAGAGTCATCCAGGTTATGCTACTGAGAAAATCATAGAACCCCTAATACAAGGAAGTATTCCAATCTATTGGGGTGATAGAACAATTGCTCAAGATTTTAATCCAGATTGTTTTATTAATGTGCATAACTATGACTCTTTTGAGGATGTGATTAAAGAGGTTATAAAAATTGACACTGATGAAAATCTCTGGAAAAGATACATTGAAGCTCCTATATTTAAAAACAACATATTACCACAAGAACTAACAAATGAGTCTTACATAAACTTTTTCAACACAATTTTTAAAAACCAAAAATCATATATTTCCCGTCAAAGTAAAAAAAGACAACTCCGAGAATATTTGTGGCAATTAAAATTAATTAAAATTAAGAAAATCATATTTTCAATATTTTACAGAAGTAAAACCCGTTTGTTATTTCTTTTAAAATCACTTAAGAATAAATGAAAATTTGCATCATACAAGCCGGCAGCAGTAATTTTAGTGGCTCCTTTATAAAAGCGCATCAGGAGCTTATAGTTGCAGATAAAGTTATACTGCATGGCCCTACCCATGATTTTAGGAATAACAACCGTTCTATAAGTTTATTTTACAGCCAAAATCCTTTGTTACAAAAGATAAAAAAAGTGTTACCACAATGGTTGTATCATAAAAAAGTAACACTTTGGCAACAATCTTTTAAGGGTAAACTTGACTCTTTAGGCGGCTTTTTTAAAACTCATAAGGTAGATGTTATACTGGCCGAGTTTGGGTTTAATGGTGCTGCTATTACTCCTTTTGCACAAAAATTAAACATACCATTAATTGTCCATTTTCACGGCCACGATGCCCACAGAGATATACTCCTTACAGATCAAATAAAGGCATCTTACAAAAACATGTTTGCATACGCTCATGCAATTATAAGTGTGTCGCATTTTATGACAGAAAAGTTGGTGCAATTAGGATGTTCAGAAAACAAAATTGTGTATAACCCTTATGGTCCAAGACCTACATTTTATGACATAAAACCCAGCTATGGCAATACAATTTTAAACATTGGCCGTTTTACAGATATAAAAGCTCCAACCATTACTTTAAATGCGTTTAAAGATGCCCTGCCAAATTGTAAAAAGGCGCATCTTGTAATGATAGGAACTGGAGAGTTGTTAGAAACCTGTAAAGCACTAGCGAGGGCTTGGAATATTGAGGGCCGTGTCACGTTTACTGGAGGTATACCTCATGAAAAACTGATTCCTTACTTTAAAGATGCCTGTATGTTTATACAGCACTCTGTGCAGCCTAGTTATGGAGATGCAGAAGGCACCCCAAACGCCATATTAGAGGCTAGCGCAGCAGCATTACCTGTTATATCCACAAAACATGCGGGTATCCCTCAAGCTATTATTGATAACACAACAGGATTTTTGGTAGATGAATATGATAGTAAGGCTATGACAGATGCTATGGTGCGCCTATTTAATGATAAAACTCGTTGCCAGTTAATTGGTGCGGCTGGTAGAAGTCACATACAATCTAATTACAATATTGAAAGACATATTGGTGTCTTAGAGGACCAACTAAATATGGCAATTAAAATTTAAAAAAGGTAATATTAAAAAGTATTTAGCATGATTAAATTAATAAATAAATTTCTAAGAAATTTTAATATTAGGCTCATCAAACTCATGAATCTTAAAGAATTAGAGTGTCAGAATGAATTTTTAAAAAATGAAAATAATAATCTAAAAGAAGATTTTCTTTTTTTTCAAAGTAATCGTTTTAAGAATAATTTTAATAAACTTAGTGAATCATTTCAGATTTCAAATTCTCAGCTGGGTCAAGATTTATTTGTTTTAAATCATTTTAATTTCAAAAAAAAAGGATTTTTTGTTGAATTTGGCGCTACTAATGGAATAGATTTAAGTAATTCATATTTACTTGAAAAGCATTTCAATTGGCGAGGAATTGTTGCCGAACCATGCAAAACGTGGCATAAAGACTTATTTAAAAACAGAAACTGCAATATTGATTTAAATTGTGTTTGGAAAAGTTCAGATTCTAAGTTGAATTTTTTCGAAGTAGAAGATGCCGAATTTTCAACCATTGCAGAATTCAACAATAGTGACCACAATACTGAAATAAGGTCAAAAAGAAAAGAATATCAAGTCTCCACAATTTCTTTAAACGATTTACTAATAAAATACAATGCACCAAAAGAGATAGATTATCTATCTGTAGATACAGAGGGTAGTGAATATGAAATTTTGAAAAATTTTAATTTTAAAGAATATTCTGTAAAAGTAATAACAGTCGAACATAATTTTTCAGATATGAGAAATGAAATTTTAAAGTTACTCTCTAAAAACGGATATAAGAGAGTACTCACAAGCATATCAAAATGGGATGACTGGTATGTCCTTACAAATAACAATTTTTCATGAAAACACACTTAATTTCTGGTGGTTGCGGTTTTGTAGGTCGTAATATGGTAAAACGCCTCTATAAAAACACCAAGGACCGTATTTTATTTATTGATAATTTATCTGTAGGTAAACATCCATCTGCGTGGTTAGAAATTCCTTTAAAAAAGACCGTTAAAGAGCTTGAAATATACGGAGAGGATGAGCGCTTATGTTTTATTAAGGAAGACTTTAGAGTTACCTTAAGCAAGTTAGTGAACGAGCCTGGTTATTTAAAAAATAACTTAGGATTAGATATAGAAAAATTTACAGATGTCTACCACTTTGCAGCTATAGTAGGAGGCCGTGCCATGATAGATGGAGATCCTATTCAAGTAGCCTTAGATTTATCTATAGATGCAGAGTTCTTTTTTTGGGTGAGCCGTCATAAACCCCAAAGGGTGTTGTACCCAAGCTCTAGTGCAGCGTATCCTGTGAGTTTACAAACAGAAACGAATGCCATACAGTTAAAAGAGACAGATATAGATTTTAATAACATGGGTCAGCCAGACATGACCTATGGCTGGACCAAGCTCACCGGTGAGTTTTTGGCAAAAATTACAGCCAAACATTACGGGGTTAGCATTACCTGTATACGACCATTTTCAGGCTATGGAGAAGATCAAGACTACTCCTATCCAACCCCTGCCATTGCTAGGCGGGCTGTTTTTAAAGAGGCTCCTTTTGAGGTCTGGGGCTCTGGCCACCAAGGGCGAGATTTTGTTCACATAGATGATGTGCTAGATTGCATAGAAGTTGCCATGGACAAAATACATGACGGCACCGCCATTAATATAGGCCAAGGAGTACTCACCTCATTTAGAGAGCTTATTGCCCTGTTTTGCGAGTTTGCAGATTATAAGCCAGAGATAAAGCCCCTCTTAGACAAACCAGTTGGGGTACACAGCCGCTATTGTGACATGTCTTGGGTGAAGGAAAATCTTGGTTGGGAGCCAAAAATATCAATTAAAGAGGGTATGAAGCGGGTATATGATGCAGTGATAGTAAGAGAAAAACATTTAGGGAATTTATAATAAAATGGGTAAAAAATTAACAATTCTTTTTGCTAATATCCCTACACCAGGAAATCGTTTTGTGGTAGACCTTAAAGGGGGGTTAGTACAATATGCTGATGTGGTTTGGGATCATGAGGAATTTTGGAACATGAAGAATGAGTATGATATAATTCATATCCATTGGCCAGAATATTTATCTTTTGAGCTTGAATCTTACTTGTACAAACCCACTGATTCTATACCAAATGAAATTTGGGAAAAGACAATAAACTGTTTAGAATATTGGTCAAAAAAATCTAAGATTATTTATACACGTCATGTACAATTTCCTCATGTAAGACATGATGATGAATTTTTAAAACTCTACAAAACAGTAGCTTCATATTGTGATACTATCATTCATTTTGCCAATTACAGTATACAACAGTTTAAGCAGTGGTATCCAGATTTAAATAAGATTAAGCATATAGTGATACCACATCATAATTATGCGTCTTTACCAAATGATTCAACAAAACAGAAGGCTCGAGATTATTTTAATATTGACTCTGATACAAAGGTGATGCTTGTTTTTGGTAGTATTAAAGAACACGAGAAGCCACTCATTAAAAAAGCTTTTAATGCCATAGCCAGTAAAAACAAAGTGCTATTAGCACCAAGTTGGAAAATACCTCGCAGAAAAATAAGTTACATACGCCTGCGCGAGTGGGTATGGGATTTTGAAGTTTGGATAGCAAAACAAAATAGTAAGTTTATAACAAATCTTGGTTTTATAAAAGAAGAAGATGCTCACTACTATTTAAATGCCGCAGATTTTTTGTTTATACCTAGAACCAGTGAGCTTAATTCTGGTAATATTACCCTTGGCTGTACTTTTGGACTGGTTGTGGTAGGAGCAGACACTGCAGATATTGGAGAGGTTTTAAAAGAAACAGGTAATCCTATCTTTACAGTTGGCAATTCAAAAAGCGTTGCAAATGCAATTAAAAAGGCTTTTGAGTTAACCTTGTTAAATCATGGCCAAAACAATAAAAATTATGCACTTAATTATTGGGATGTTAAAACCATATCAAAACAGTATCATGACCAGATGCAAAATATGCTAAAAGGATGAGTTTAGCGCCCATTGTATTATTTGTCTATAATAGACCCCAGCATACCTTAAAAACGCTGGAGGCATTAATGCAAAATGAGTTGGCAGAAAAGTCTGAGCTTTTTATTTTTTGCGATGGTCCTAAAGCAGATACTACAAAACAAGATCAAGAGAGAATAAATAAGGTCCGGGATCTGGTCAAAAAAAAGAATTGGTGTAAGAAAGTGACCATAAGAGAGTCTAACGTAAATAAAGGATTGGCAAATAGTATAGTTCAAGGAGTTACAGAAATTGTAAATACATACGGTAAAATAATTGTTTTGGAAGATGATATTGTAACCTCAAAAGGATTTTTAAGGTATATGAATGAGGCATTAGATCTTTATGAAAATGAGCCTAAAGTAATGCAGATTTCAGGTTTTATGGTACCTTCTAAAGTTGAATTAGAACAAACGGGACTTTTTAGACAACCAGCATCTTGGGGCTGGGCAACATGGAATACCTCATGGCAGCATTATGATAACCAAATAGATACTTTGTTGAAACAATTTAAAGAGGCTGATGTATTTGAATTTAATATTGAAAATACCTATCATCATTTTGAAGAACTCATAAAAAATAAGAAAGGTATTTTAAAAACATGGTTAATTAGATGGTATGCAAGTATGTACCTAAATGATGGCCTTTGTCTACACCCTCATAAATCGTTAATCACTAATACAGGGTTTGGTGAACTTTCGACGCACACCAAAGACAAAAAGATGACTAAAAAAATCTTTAATAAGAGCAATCATGTATCAAGTGTTCAGTTAGTTTGTAAACAAAAAAGCATTACAGAAAGCCAAGCATATCTTAATGCTTTCAAAGATTTTTATAAATATCAAAATTATATTTGGGGGAAGCCCTCGCTTAAGCATAGATTGATTTCTAAGTTAAAAAATATCAAAAGTATTATTATTTCAAATTGAAATACAATATAAATGCGGCAGATACACTTATATACTACCTACTACAAAGAAGATAATAACTACAGAAAAAATGAGTTGCTTACTTGTTTCCAAAATAATCTTTTCAACACAGCAATTTCAAAAATTATAGTTTTTAATGAAGGAGATAGTATTGCACATTTAGCCCCTGGTAATATAGAAGAAGTGTTTATAGATAAACGCCCAACTTATCAAGATTTTATAAATTATATCAACGCCAACTCAAATACAGATGATATTCATATCATCGCCAACACAGATATTTATTTTGATAAAAACATTGAAGTTTTAAAGCATATAAACTTAAAAAATATTTGTTTAGCTTTATCTAGGTGGGATACCACAGATACTATAAAACCAAAACTCTACAACCATAACGACAGCCAAGATGTTTGGGTTTTTAAAGGTCCAGTAAAGCAGTGTTTAAAAGCCGACTTTCCACTAGGGGTGCCACGCTGTGATAATAAATTACTTTTTGAGTTGCAAGAAGCAGGTTATAAGGTGCTCAATCCTGCCTTTAGTATTAAATCATTTCATATCCATAAAAACAGGCGTGCACAGGTGTATACAGAAGAGGATAATACTTATAATATAAAACCACCGTATCGTTATTTGTATCCACACAATTTATTTGGATTTTGGAAAACACACTTTTTTAATTTAAAATACAAGGAACAATTAGCACCCTACCTATATGATGTAAAAAAAATAAATAATTGGTGGGTCATTAGATTGCCCAGAAAAATACTGGAAGTTATATTTAATAAGCAATTACCTTTAATTGGGTACAAGTCATGATAAAACAAACTGCGCCATACCATATTAAAATTCCCAAAGTTACGGATGACATTGATAGACCTCTATGGTCTGTTGTAATACCCACCTACAACTGTGCTGAGTTTTTAAAAGAAACGCTGCAATCAGTTTTAGCACAAGATCCTGGAGAAGTCTCTTTGGAAATAATTGTTGTTGATGACCATTCTACCAAAGATGATCCAGAGGCTGTTGTAAAAGAATTTGGCCAAGGCCGCGTGCAGTTAATTAGACAAGAAAAAAATGTTGGCAAGGTCAAAAATTATGAGACTGGTTTAACTGCCTCTAAGGGTAGATATATCCATCAACTACACGGAGATGATATTGTTTATGATGGCTTTTACAAAGAAATGGAGGCTCTTTTTAATGCTAACCCCACCGCTGGAGCTGGGTTTTGTAGAACCAACTACATAGACTCTCAAAGCCGTATTAAAGGGGTGACAGGCATGATTCAAGACAATGAAGGTGTTGTGCCAGATATACTAGAAAAGCTATATACTAAACAGCACATACAAACCCCTTCTATGGTTGTAAAGAGAGAGTTATATGAAACTATTGGTTGTTTTGATAGGCGGCTAAATTGTATGGAAGATTGGGAGATGTGGATACGTATTGCCAATAACTATCCAATAGCTACTTCCAATAAAATATTGGCGGCCTACAGAAGCCATCATAATAATGCCACAAATAGCACTTTCAAGGATGGTACAGCCCTTAAAACACATCAATTAATTTGTGATATGGTTGATGGTTATATTAACCCCAATATTAAAAAGAATTTTTCTAAAATCAGAAACCAAAAACAGGCAGCATTTTGGTTGTTATCTTACAAAAACTCAAACCATGAATTAAGTTTAAAACAGAAATGGAGTTTTTTGATTAAGGTTTTAAAACTCGATTTTAGTTTAAAAAATAGTTACAGGATTTTTTCTTGAAAACGAAATTAAAAATAAAATTTACAGATTTTTATGATGGTTTCATTTGGAACGGTCATTGTCTTTATAAATACTTAAACCAGTATTTTGAATTAGAATTATCTGACACTCCAGATCTTATTATTTATTCTTGTTATGGCACGGAGTTTTTAAAATACAACTGTCCTCGCATTTTTTATACTGCTGAGAATATACGGCCAGATTTTAGATTCTGTGATTTTGCTGTGTCTTTTGTCTACAACAATAATAACAATCATTTTAGGTTGCCGTTGTATTCTGTATATTTTACAAATCAAAATTTAACAAAGAGAAGAGATGCAAAAGCGCTCTTACATAAAAAAACAGGTTTTTGCTCCTTTGTTGTAAGTAATGCTAAAGAATCTAAAGAGCGCATTAATTTCTTTCACGAATTATCAAAATACAAAGAGATAGCCTCTGGTGGTAAATATGCCAATAATGTAGGCGGGCCAGTAGAAAACAAACGAGACTTTATAAGTAAGTACTTGTTTAATATTGCTTTTGAGAATAGTTCGTACCCTGGTTACACCACAGAAAAAATAGCAGAACCTTGGGTAGAGGGTTGTATTCCTATTTACTGGGGAGATCCAGAAATAATCAGAGATATAAACCCAAATTGTTTTATCAATATGCATGATTTTGACTGTTTTGATGATGCTATTGCATACATCAAAAAAGTAGACGCCTCACCAGAGTTGCAAATAAAATACCTATCTGCACCTTTCTTTAGAAATAATGAAGTGCCCGAGTATTTAAAAGACGAGGTGATAGCTAAAAAGCTAAAACACTTTATTGACAGCGGCCTATCTGGTTTACCAAAAAAAGCTGCTAAATTTTGGCATAAGCCTTATTATTATATCCGTAAAATAAAAGGCGGTAGTCGTTTTGTCAAAATTTATTTAAGATGATTAAATTATTATGGGCTTATTAAGAATTATTCTTGCTTTATGCGTAGTCTTCACGCACTCTACAAATTCATTTGAGATACCATTACTTAACGGACGTTTAGCAGTTCAAACTTTTTATATTATTTCTGGATTTTATATGACTTTGATTCTAAAAGAAAAATATATTGGTGTCAATAATTCGTACAAACTTTTTATAACAAATAGATTGATTCGTTTATTTCCAATTTATTGGTTTGTTTTATTGCTAACACTTTTTTTCTATTTAACCATTTTTATTTTTTCTGCTGGTGAATTTTTTTATGGTTTTAAAGTTTGGTTAGAGTATTTTAACATGATGAAATTTGAGAGTGTCGCTTTCTTAATCTTTACAAATATTTTTGTTATTTTTCAAGATCTTGTAATGTTTTTAGGCTTAGATTATTCATCGGGTAGTCTTTTTTTTACAAATAATTTTAGGAATTCAGATCCTGAATTATATAAATTTTTAATGATTCCACAGGCTTGGTCAATTGGGATTGAAATTCTTTTTTATGTAATTGCTCCTTTGGTAGTGAAAAGAAATTTAAGTATTATCATTTTACTAATATTTCTAAGTGCTTTGTTAAGAATTTTTATTTATTCCTTGGGACTAAATTATGATCCATGGTCATACCGTTTTTTCCCAACAGAATTATTATTTTTCTTACTTGGCACAATTTCTTACCATATTTATAAAAACATTTCAAATAATATGTTACCAAAAATACAACTACAAGCTATTTTGTGCGGTGCTATTGGCTTTACCTTTTTTTACAGTTATTTGAGTTTCCCTTTTTTAGATAAAGTATACATTTTGTTCTTAGTTGTGTCTATCCCTTTTATCTTTTTCTTAACTAAGAACTCTCAATTAGATAGATATATAGGCGACCTTTCATATCCAATTTATATTTCACATATTCTTATTATTAATACTTTGGTTCATCTTGACATATCAATATTAAAACCCTCTGGCATAATTGTATCCATTATGTCAATTTTAATTTCTGTTTTAATTAATAAGTTTTTCGCAACCAAATTTGAAAGATATAGGCAAAATAGATTAATAAGTAAGGAATAAATTATCAATGAAAATTTTAAAAGTGATTAACTATATCGAATCATTACTTAATCGAGGGAGGTTTGTTTTTAGAAAAATAACACCTACACAAAAGATTAAATTACTTATAGAAAGCCTACACCCAATTAAAACTCAATTTGATCTCATTAGATTAGGATCTAAAGGTGATGGAGGATATTTAATTCCAGATGATATAAATGAAATTAAAGCATGTTTTTCTCCTGGGGTCCATTTGATAAGTGCTTTTGAACTTGATTGTTTAAATTTTGGCATGAAAGTATTTATGGCTGATAAATCAGTAGAAAAACCAAATTTAGAAATGCCTACTACTGAATATAATTTTATTCAGAAATTTATAGGATGCACAAATAATTCTGAATTTATAACAATGGATAAATGGGTGAAATCAAGTGATATTGATAAGAATTCAGATTTATTATTGCAGATGGATATTGAGGGTAGTGAGTATAATTCTATCATTAATATGTCAGATGAATTATTAAATCGTTTTAGAATAATTGTTATTGAATTTCATAGTTTACAGGATTTATGGCAGCCACGTTTTTTTGATTTTGCTTCAGTGGCATTTAATAAAATTTCACAATCACATACATGTGTACATATACACCCAAATAACGAAGATGGTATCGATAAGCGTCTTGGGATTGAAATACCAAGAACTGCTGAATTTACCTTTTTAAGAAACGATAGAATTAAATCTAAATCTAAAGCAAAACAATTTCCACATTTATTGGATAATGATAATAGCACTAAGCAACATGTTTCTTTGCCGCTTAATTGGTATAATAAAAAGTAGAAATTCAACTAATAGTAAATAAAATAATGCCATCACCACCAATAGTTTCTATCCTAACCACCGTTTACAACCGCGAGAAATATCTTGCGGCGTGTATAGAGAGTGTGTTAGCCTCTAGCTACCAAGATTGGGAGCTTATCATTGTAGATGATGTATCTACAGATACTTCGGTTGCTATTGCCAAAAGTTATGAAAAAAAAGACACTCGTATTAAAGTCTATGTTAATGAAACCAACTTAGGTGATTATCCCAACCGGAACAAAGCAGCATCTTATGCTAATGGCAAGTATATAAAATATCTAGATGCAGATGATTTGATATATCCACGCGGTCTAGAGGTTATGGTTCATGCCATGGAGCAGTTTCCAGAGGCTGGCTTAGGGATATCTCAAAAAGTAGCTGAAGATGTAAAACCCTATCCTTTTGTAATGCAACCTAAAGAAACTTTTACCCGTGAGTTTTTAATGCGCGGTGTTTTAGGGCTTGGGCCAACGGGTACTATTATAAGGCGTGATGTTTTTAAAAAATTAGGCGGGTTTACCGGTACGCGTTACATTGGCGATACCGAACTATGGTATAAAATAGCGCTTGCCTACCCTGTGGTTAAAATGGAAGATGCCCTTATTTTTTGGCGGCAACATGATGATCAAGAAATTACTAAAGGGCAGGAAAGTTTTTTTTATTTAGAAAATGCTTTCAATCTTAAATTAAATACCTTACAGAATACAGAATTGCCCCTCACAGCTCTAGAGCGTCAAGGGGCATTAAAAAAACTTAAGCACCGTTTTTCAAGAAATATAGTACGCTTAATTTTAAAAGGGCATATTGTTTTGGCAGATACCATAAGAAAGTCTTGCGGTATTTCTTGGATAAATTTTTTTAAGGCATTATAGCACCATTACATTATGACCAAAGTATCTATCATAATACCTCTTTATAACAGTGAAGCTTATATTGCCCAGACTATAGATTCTTGTTTGGCGCAAACTCATCGTGATATTGAGATTATTGTAGTTGAAAACGGCTCTACAGATCAAAGTTATCAGGTTGTAAAATCAATAGGTGATAAACGATTGAGTGTTTTCCAAATTTCAAAACCAAATGCAGCAGCTGCAAGAAATTATGGATATCACAAATCAAAGGGAGCATATATAGTATTTCTAGATGCAGATGATGTGTTAGCTCCAAATAAAATTGAAACACAACTAGTAGCATTATCCAAAAAATCTAAAGGCTGGATAGCTTCCTGCCCATGGGGAAAATTCACCAATTCAATAGAACAAGCATGTTTTATACAACAAGATACTTGGCGTATTAAAGACCCAGTGCAATGGTGTGTAACTTCTTGGAATGGAGGTGGTATGATGATACCAGGGTGTTGGCTTATACCAAAATCAATTATAGAACAAGCAGGGTTCTGGAATGAAACCCTAACACTGCATGATGATGGAGAGTTTATGTGCAGAGTATTGCTTGCCTCAAAAGGCAATGTGTTTGTAGAAAACACAGTTGTTTATTACAGACAACAAAGTAGCAGCTTGTCTAGAGACCATACCTCGAAAAAAGCTGCAGAATCTGCGCTTTTGGTATATAAATCTTACCAGCAACAAATTCTTAAATTTCAGGATTCTAAGCACACTAGACAGGCACTTGTAAGAAACTTTTCAAGGTTTATTTATGAATATTACCCCGCTCACACCCAATTAATTAAAGAAGCTTATCGTGAGATAATTGAGCTCGGAGTTAAACCACCTTTGGTGGGAAGTCCCTCTTTCAAACTCATACAACGCATAGTAGGTTTTAAATTAGCCATACGTTTAACATCTATAAAACGAAACCTGGTACATTGAAACTTCTTTTTGTATACAACAGCGCGCCTATGCCGCAGACAAGACTAAAAACCTTGTCTGCCTGGAAAACACTGTCTCAAGAGGTTAAGGTGCTTTTTGCTTATCCAAAAAATTATAAAAGAACCATTGTAGATCGTGTATTGCATAAAATCAAAATGCCAAGAGATGCAAACAATATCAATATAAGTATACGGAAGGCTTGCATCAGTTTTAAACCAGACATAGTGTTTATTGTAAAAGGGGTCACCATAAAACCAAGTACTTTAAAGTTTATAAAAATAAGGGGCATTAAATCTGTTTCTTGGTCTAACGATGATATGTTTGCATGGCACAATCGGTCATACTGGTATTCAAAAGGTCTTAAGTATTATGATCTCGTTGTAACTCAGAAATCGTACAACTGTGATAGCCATGAGCTACCAAGTTTAGGCGCGAAGACCTATTTTCAAAACAAAGCATTTGAACCCACTATCCATAAACCAGTTGATGATTGCAAAGCCTTTGACTGTGTACATGCCGTAGTGTTTATTGGTGCTAAAGAGCAAGATCGGTTAGAACACCTTCTGTATCTGGCAGAACATGGAATACAAGTACACATTTATGGGTGGGTGGTAAAAGAACCCAACCCCCTTCATGCCAATATCATTATTCACGATCGTTTTTTGTACGAAGATGAGTTTTGTGCCGCACTAGGATGTTCAAAAATTGCACTTAATTTTTTAAGAAAAATGAACCGAGATCTGCAAACCTCTCGCAGTATAGAAATTCCAGCCTGTGGTGGTTTTATGCTTGCAGAATGTACTGATGAGCATCTGCAGTTATTTAAAGAAGGCAAAGAGGCTGAGTTTTTCTCTTCTAAAGAAGAGCTTCTTGAAAAAGTGAACTATTACCTGCGACATGATCAAGAAAGATTAGCCATTGCCAAGGCTGGTTATGAAAGATGTTTTAAAGATAGTTACACTTTTGAAAACAGAATGCAGGGTATTTTAAATAACCTTTTTGATGTCTAAAAAAACCATCAATCATATTACCGTTTTAATATATGCACATCCAGAGTTGTATCCACCAACATTGTCTGCCATTGAGGAGCTATCTCAAATAGCAGATAAAATAGACGTTGTTACCCGCAACATGCTAACTTCCAAATGGGAGTATCCAAGTAACGTAAGGGTTAATTATATAAATAATAAAAAATATGAAGGTTTTGAAATAGAGAACATTTCATTTGCTTTGAAAATAATTCATTTTTTGAAGTTTTTAATAATGAGCTATACACTCATTAGAAAAAATAAATCACAAATAGTATTGGCCTATGACGCAATACCATTGTATGTAGCGCATCTTTTAAAAGCGACCCTTAAAAAGCAAGATTCACTTTTATGGTATCACAATCATGACGTTACGGATCTAAGTAAGGCAAATTATTTTTCTATCATGTCTATAGCATCACGCAAGCAAGATAGGGCAATACAAGATATTAGCATGTTCTCTTTGCCATCAAAGGAGCGCTTAGAATATTTTAAAAACATTCCTAAAGAAGTTAACCCTATCATAATTCCTAATTATCCACTTAAAAAGATTTATTCTAAACACATTAAAAAAGAAATAAAAAATACAAACACCCTAAAGCTTGTCTATCAAGGCTCAATTGGTAAAGGTCACGGCCTAGAAAGCATTATAAAAATATTAAATCAACCCATTAATAATAAATCGTTAGAGCTTCATCTTGTTGGAAAAATTAGGGCGCCATACCTTCAGCAGTTAACTGCCTTAGCTAAACAAAACGCTGTGTCGGACCGCTTTGAGTACCATGGTATGAAACCTTTTACACAGTTACCAGCATTCCTGTCGGGCTTTGATGTCGGAATAGCCATACATAAACCGTATAATATTACCTATGCCACGGGAGGTTCAGCTTCCAATAAAATCTATGAATACGCAGCTATTGGATTACCTGTTTTGTTATTTAACAATGAACATTATAAATCGTATCTTCAAAATGCTACATGGGCATTTTTCACGGACTTAACGACTAAATCACTTTTAAACGCGTTAAAATATATGGATATGAATTGGCAAGATGTCTCTATTTCAGCAAACAATGATTTTAATAATATTTATAATTTTGAAAATGCTTTTTTGGAACTTAGAAATCATATTTTAGGACATAAAAGAATTGATAATAAAGATGTTGTGTCTCATGGTTTATAATAAAGAAGTAAGGTTATTATGTGGTCAATAATTGGTTTAATAATCGTTACAATTGTAGTATATCAATTTTATAAAAAGTTAGGTGATTCTTTACCTATACTAGAGTTCATGCTATTAATAGCAGGTTTGCAATGGATCATTGGGGCCATCATAGAATACAATACCCCATTCGAACACTATAAGTATTATATGTACGTAACACAAAGTACTTACATGGCAACAGTAGTACCAGGCTATACTTTATTTTCAGTAATTTTACTATGGGTTTCAAAAAAATATCCACTAAAACTTTTAAAACAAGAAGATCTCACTCAGTTTTCTCCTTATGCCCTAATATTTTTAATAATTGGATTTTGTGCTAGATTTATTACTAATTCAATTCCAGGAAGTCTTGGATTTTTAGTATTAATTATAAGTAGTTTTCAATACATCGGTGCAATTATCTTGTTTTTCTCCAAAGTGAAATGGCATCAATATGTGTTATATGGAAGCATTATAATTTTACTTTTGAGTTCTTTATCATCTGGCTTTTTTCATGATTTTATTTTATGGAGTTCTTTTTTTTATATGTTTTATGCCATTAAATATCAAGTTTCACATAAAACAAAATTGATGACTATTGGACTTGCTTTTTTTTTCTTATCAATTTTACAAGGTGTTAAATCAAATTATCGGGCAGCGCTAGAATTAGGCTATAATGGTAGCCCAATAGCACTTTTTGTCAATACCATTGCTGCGCAATGGAATGCGGGTTTTTTTGAAGTGCCTGAAAATCAGCAAGGACTAAATGTTCGTTTAAATCAAGGTTGGATTATTAGCGCTGTCATCGATCAAGTTCCAAGAGGTCAAACTTTTGCTAATGGTCAAACTGTAAAAGAGGCTATTATTGCGAGTATATTTCCTAGATTTTTAATGCCTAATAAAAAAATGGCAGGCGGTCAAGAAAATTTTAAAAAATATACGGGGCTTTATTTGGGAGCAAATACGTCTATGGGAATAAGTGTCATTGGTGAATTTTATGCAAATTATGGCAAGGGTGTGACACTTGCGATGGGTATATGGGGATTGTTTTTGGGATTTATTTGGACGTTTTTATGGCGAACACAATTTAATAATCCATTCATTGTTTTTTTTCTGCCTTTAATATTTTTACAGGTTGTTAAGGCAGAAACGGAATTGGTTGTCGTGTTGAATCATTTAGTCAAGGCAAGTATTGTTGTTTTTGCTTTTTTTTATGTGACAAGACATCTTTTTAAATGGGAAATATATGAGCGATATGAACCTTAATTTTATCTTCCGAGGGAATCAAAATAATCGGTTTAGTATTGAAACAGTATTTGAGTCGTTATTGCCTGAATTTAATAAAAATGCAACCATTTCGAAAACCTTTTTAGAGTTCGCAGGTGCATATCCTATACAACTTTGGAGAAATCTA
>Ga0213863_10000653_pt1 | contig 25833 bp, 43 predicted proteins | sample PICome_8_FD_160128 | JGI IMG/M metagenome (GOLD analysis project Ga0213863, IMG submission 160128) | Coastal seawater microbial communities near Pivers Island, North Carolina, United States - PICO497 | ecosystem: Environmental > Aquatic > Marine > Coastal | place: USA: North Carolina... | reverse complement strand
AGTATTTCAATCTTGGTTAGAGATGTCTATATCTACAGGTTACATCAATCTACCAATGGGTAAATTTGATAAATTCTCTAACTCAGTAAACTTCATACCTAGAAGTTTTGCTTGGATTGACCCATTAAAAGAAATGCAGTCAAACGTACTCGGCTTACAAAATGGAACAATAAGCTATTCAGATATTGCTGCAGCTTACGGTAGGGATACTGAAGAACTATTTGAACAACATCAAAAAGAGATAGAACTAGCTAAACAATATGGTATTGAACTAGCCTATCAACCATTTGGTTCTAAATTGCCAGTAGAAGCCAATATACAAGGCGGAGATAACGAAGATGAGTAATCCTACTCAGGGCATGAAAGAAGAAGCTCAGAGAGGTTTAGATTGGCGTGAAGAGTATGGTAGAGGTGGTACTAGGGTCGGTGCTATAAGAGCAAGACAAATAGTAGCTGGTGAAAATCTATCTGATGAAACTATCAAAAGAATGTATAGCTTCTTCAGTAGGCATGAAGTAGACAAACAAGCTGAAGGATTTAAACAAGGTGAAGAAGGCTACCCTTCAAATGGCAGAATAGCTTGGGCATTATGGGGTGGTGATGCAGGTTATTCTTGGTCAAAAAGATTAGTAGAACAAATGAAGAAAGAAGATGAAAGACAAACAAGTTTTGATTCGCAAGAATCAGAAAAACATCCTTTATTAACAAATGAAGAGGAGAAAACTATGGATAAAACTGATAGACATATCCTCAATGTTAGTGAAACAGACGATAAAGTTATTGTTGAATTTGCGAAGCATGAGGATGTAGAACATGAAGGTGATGAAGTAGAAACAACTGATGAAGTCTCTATGCTTGAATCAGATGAAGAAGAAAGAAAAGTGATTGATATGCCTATGAAATATAGAACTATTGATTTATCTAAGGCTTCTTACATTGATGAAGAAAGCAGAAGGGTTAGAGTTGGTGTTTCTAGTGAAGAGCCAGTTGAAAGAAGTTTTGGTATGGAAGTACTAGGACATTCTGCTGATGATATAAACATGGAGTTTATAAACTCAGGAAGAGCACCATTATTACTTGACCATGACATGGAAAAGCAAATTGGTGTAATTGAAGAATTCAAATTAGATGAGACAGCAAAAAGGACAACTGCTGTAGTTAGATTTGGTAAATCTGCTTTAGCTCAAGAAATATTTGAAGATGTGGCTGATGGTATACGTATGAACATTTCAGTTGGCTACAGAGTCGATAAATTAACTAGAATGAACAAAGATGATGAGAATTACTACAAAGCTCAATGGACACCTATGGAAGTTTCTTCTGTATCCGTTCCTGCTGACCAGTCAAGACTTGTTGGAGTTGGTCGTTCTAAAGATAAACAAAATATTAACAATATAGAGGTAATAACAATGGAAAATAAAGATATTAATCTTGACGAAGTTAGAACTCAAACTATTGATGAAGCTAAAGCTGAATTTAAAAGAAACTCAAAAGAGATTATAGATTTAGCAGCTAGACACAATAAAAGAGATTTAGCTGACAAAGCGATTGCTGATGGTATATCTGTTGAAGAATTTAGAGGTGTATTGCTAGAAAATATTTCTAACAACACTCCACTAGAAACTCCTTCAGAAATCGGCATGACTAAAGAAGAAGTAAGGGAATTTAGCCTAGTAAGAGCTATTAGAGCTATGGCTAATCCAAGCGATAGAAGAGCACAGGAAGAAGCTGCATTTGAATTTGAATGTTCTGCTGAAGCTGCTAGACAATATGGTAAAGATGCTCAAGGTATCATGCTACCTGCTGAAGTTCTAAGCAACTGGGGTAAAAGGGATGCTGACGTGACTGATAATGCTGGTCTAGTTGCTGAAGATTACAAAGGCTCAGACTTTATTGATATTCTCAGAAATGAGTCTTCAGTAATGAGAGCTGGTGCTACTATGCTTAGAGGATTACAAGGTAATGTTGTAATACCTAAGAAAACTGCTACTGCTGCAGCAGGTTGGATTGCTACTGAAGGTGGTAACTCAGCTTCTGAACAGCTAGAAGTTGGTTCAGTCACTATGTCACCTAAAGTAGTTGGTGCACATACAGATGTAACTAGATTATTACTACAACAATCTTCATTAGATGTTGAGAACTTAATCAGAGATGACCTAACAAAATCTATAGCTACTGCTATTGATTTAGGTGCTTTAGCTGGTTCAGGTTCAAGTGGTCAGCCTACAGGTATTGCTAATACTTCAGGTATTAACACTACTACTTTTGGTGCTGCTAACCCAACATGGGCTGAGATTGTTGCTATGGAATCTGCTGTTGCTAATGACAACGCATTAACTGGTTCTTTAAGCTACATTTGTAGACCTGCTGACTTTGGTACTTTGAAAACAACTGAAAAGGCTAGTGGTACTGCTCAGTTTGTTGTATCTCCTGATAACACTATGAATGGTTATAATGTAATCAGAAGTAATCAAGTAACAAGTGGAGATTTCTACTTTGGTAACTTTGCAGACTTATTAATTGGTATGTATGGCGGATTAGATATAACTGTAGATGCTTATAGCTTAAGTCAATCAGGTGGAGTAAGAATTGTTGCTCTACAAACTGTTGACACTGCTGTAAGACACGCAGTATCTTTCTGTAAATCTTCAGACTAATTAACTGATGCTTAAATGGAATGGGGGTAGCAATACCCCCAACTTAAATATGAAAAAATACTTAATAACAAGCGATACAATCGCAGATGGTAAAAAGGTACATGCAGGTGATGTTGTTGAATTGCCTGAATACATTGGACGTGAACTTTGCTCTTATAAGAAAGCAGAGGTTCATGTAGCAAAACCTAAAGCCAAAAAAGAAGATAGAAGCGTAGGCTTAAAAACTTCTAAAGTAAAAGCTACTAAAACTAGAGCTAAAAAATAAATCATGCCGTTAGAGAGTGCTTTAGACTTTAATTCTTATGTAGATACCACAACAGGGCATGGTGTTAGTGGTTTTTTTATTGAAGTTCAAAGTGCATTATGGGATTCAAGATTAAGATTGATTGATACTTGGTACGATATTGATTCAGGTGATTCTTATCCTATAAACCTAATAATAGACCAAGAGTATTTTGCTATAGGTGGCGGTACTGTTGATGTAGATGGCTTTCAACCAAGGGCAATAATAAAATCATCTGATGCACCGCATATATCTCAAGGAGATAGGCTGTTAGTAAATGCAATTACTACAAACAAAGGAAACACTTTAGTCCCACAAACATTTTTCACAATTCAAACAGTAGAGCCTGATAATACAGGTTTAATTTCATTGGTTTTAGAGGAAGAATAATGTCTCAGTTCATGCTTGAAACCGAAGAAGATATGCTAGGCTATCTTGATGCCGAGTATGGTCATGGAATTGATGCTGTTTATACAAGGAATGGCACATCTTCTAATATTGTTATCATTTTGAATAATGAATATGTTGAGCAAGATTCAGGAGTTGGTGTAGAAGCACTTAAACCAATGGCAACTTGTAGAAGTATAGATATTCCAAATGTATCTTATGGAGATACTTTGAACGCCAGTGCTATAAAAGATACGAATGGGAATATATTAAAAGCAGCACAAAACTATACAATAGTTAATGTGCAAAAAGACAGAACAGGATTCACTGTTTTAATGTTAGAGGAAATATAGTGGCAAATCATATAAGACAACAAATACGAGAATATTTTGGTACTACTTTAACTGGATTATCAACAACTGGTTCTAATGTCTATGAATCAAGAATCTATCCAATAGAAAACTCTAAGTTACCAGCATTGGTTATATATACAAAGTCAGAAACATCAGAACCTATTGTTATAGGTACTGACAGGGTTATGAGTAGAGAATTATCAGTGGTGGTAGAAGGATATGCAAAAGCTACTAGTGACTTTGATGATACGATTGATACAATAAGTAAAGAAGTTGAAGAAGCAATAGCTGCTGACAGGACTCTTGATGGTAAGGCAAAAGACACTTACCTTGAATCAACTGAAATAGAGTTTAATGGTGAAGGTGAAAAACCACTAGGATATGTGAGTTTAACCTTTTTAACTAATTACTATGTTCAGGAAACTAATCCTGATGTAGCAGTATAATAGGAGATAATTATGAAATTAATTAGTCCAAATGGTAAAGTTTCAATAACAGCTCATCCCTCAAAGGTGGACTCATTGAAAAAAAAGGGTTGGAAAGAAGAAGCAGTCCTATCAAAAGATAAAATTAAATCTTCTTCTAAGAAAAAGCCGAAAGGCGAGGTAAAAGAAAATGGCAACATTTAAAGGAAGCGAAGGTACTGTAAAGGTTGGTACTATTGGCTCTAATGTAGCGGTGGCTGAAATTAGGTCTTACTCAATCGAAGAATCTGCTGATACTTTAGAAGATACTTCAATGGGTGATTCTGCTAGAACTTATAAATCATCATTGACTTCTTTCTCAGGAAGTTTAGATGTATTTTGGGATGCTGGTGACACTACTGGTCAAGGTGCTTTAACTATTGGTACAGAAGTAGTATTAACTTTCTATCCTGAAGGTGCTGATACTGATGATTATTACTATACTGGTTCAGCTATTATTACTGGTGTTTCAAGAAGTGCATCATTTGATGGATTGGTTGAAGCTAGTATTTCAGTACAAGGTACTGGTGCATTAACAGAAGACCAAGTATAAAATCATGTCAGTAATAGATAACGCAAAAAAGCATTTTGCAGAGCAGGATGTAAAAGTAATCGAAGTGCCTGAATGGGGTGTAGATGATAAACCTCTAAGAATATTCAGTAAGCCATTGACGTTAGCTGAAACTTCTAAACTTTATAAAATGAGTAAAGAAGATGATTTAACGATGATGGCTTATGTTCTTATATACAAAGCATTAGATGAGAATGGAGATAAGTTATTTGATTTAGGTGATAAAAATGCCTTATTAAATAGCGTTGATAGAGAAGTATTAGTAAGCGTTGCTACAAAAATCATGGGTCAAGAACCCATCGAGGAAACGAAAAAAAACTAATAAAGGATACTAATTTATATGTGCAATATGCACTAGCTGAAAAACTTGGAAAGACCTTAGAGGAACTCCAACAAATTAGTGTCCAAGAATATCAAGGATGGATAGCTTACTTAGAGTTAGCTGAAGAGAAAAGACAACATGGCAAATAAAAAAGTAAAGTTTGAATTAACCGCAGTTGATAAAACTAAAGCAGCATTTGATAAGGTTACTAAAGGTCTTAAAGGTGTTGGCTCAGTAGCTGGTAAAGCTAGTATGGCTGTAGGTAAAGTAGGATTAGCTGCTACTGGTGCTGCTGTTGGTTTAGCTTTATTCACTAAAAAATCATTTGATTATATTGATACTCTTGGTAAAACAGCATCAAGAACAGGTATAGCTACTGATACATTACAAGCATTTCAACTAGCTGCTATTGAGTCAGGAACTACTGTAGAACAAACACAAAAAGGCTTAGAGAAATTTGCTAGGTCAATAGGTGATGCTGGTAGAGGTCTTAAAACTCAAGCTGATATATTTAGAGACTTAGGCGTAGAAATAAAAAATCAAGATGGCTCTTTAAGAAGTTACGAAGAAATTTTATTTGATGTGGCTGAAGGGTTAGGTGAGCTTGGTTCTGAAGCTGAAAGAGCTACAGCATTAGCTAATTTATTTGGTAGAGCAGGAATACAATTTAGTGAAATCTTTAGAGATGGTGCTGATGGTCTACAAACATTTATTGATAGAGCTAATGACTTAGGAATTATATTAGATAAAGACACTATCAAAGGTGTTGAAAAATTTAATGATACAGTATCAGTAATAAAACTACAGATAGGTGCATTTGCAAATAATATAACTTCAGCATTTGTTCCAGCCTTACAATTAATAGCAGAAAAAATTGGAGATACAATAACTGTAAATCAAAAAGCTGCTGGTGGTTTTCAAACATTAGGGCAATCAATAGCTGTTTCAATATTGGAAGCCATAAGAACAGCAATAATAGCAATAGATTCTTTTATTGATAACACAAAACAAAGGTTTATGGAGTTTGCTTCTACAAAGATAGGTAAAACTATTTTTGGAGACATTGCAGATGAAAGTACAAAAATAAATGCAAAAATACAAGAATCAACTAAATATCTTGAAGATTTACAAAAAGCATTAAAAAGAGATGACAAGCTTTTCTTTGATATAAACAAAGGTTCTATTAGTGGTGTTTTTGAGATTGGTGCTGAAATTGCAAAAGTAAAGGCATCTATAATTGAAATGAATGAGCAGTTGTATGGTGAAGATGTTGCCAAAAGTCCTGCTTTAGAATACATAGACAATTTAATTGCTGCAGTTGAAAGTGGTGTTGGCTCATCAAACAAATTCTTTGAATCACTAAAAGGCGGTTTGACTGACAACCTAAACCCTATGCAAGTATTTCAAGCTACCTTAGAAGATATTGATAAAACAATGCAAACAACAGCAGTAAACACAATGAAAAAGTTTGAAGATGCTATTGTTGATGGTTTAAAAACAGGTAAATTAGAATTTGAAAGTTTTGCTACTTACGTTGTTGAGCAACTAGCAAGGATTGCAATACAACAAATGATAATAAAACCTCTTACTGGTGCATTTGGCTCAGCTTTTGGTAGTTTTGGTGATTTATTCTCAGCAGATGGTGGTGGTTATACAGGAATGGGTGCAAGAGCAGGTGGTATAGATGGAAGGGGTGGTTTCCCAGCTATACTACATCCAAACGAAACAGTTGTAGACCATACAAAAGGGCAAACAGTTAGCGGTGCTACAGTAAACTTCAACATATCAACAGTTGATGCTGCTGGATTTGATGAGCTATTAACATCAAGAAGAGGATTAATAACACAAATCATTAACAATGCCATGAATACACAAGGCAAAATGGGGATAGTATAATGGCAGGACAATTTCCAACAGACCCAAATTTTAGGTCATTAGTTTTTACAGACAATAGACCAGTACTTATAAATCAAACCCTATCAGGTAAGAAATCAGCAAGACAAATAGGTGCACAATACTTTTCCTTTACAGTACAAATGCCACCAGTTGACCAATTAAAAGCACAGGAAATATTTGCATTTTTATCTAAACAAAAAGGCGGATTTGAAAACTTCACCATTGCAGCACCACTAAACAACAAAGGTGTAAGTCACAGTGAAACTGATATTCTTGTTAATGGTGCAACTTCAGCAGGTGCAAGTGCTGTACCTATGGATGGTTTTTCACACACTAATCATGCATTAAGAGCAGGTGACTTAATTAAGTTTGCAGGTCATTCAAAGGTTTATATGGTACAAGATGAAGTAACTGCATCAGGTGGTGGTGCTACTGTAAACATACAACCAAACTTAGTTGCTAATGTTGCTGACAATGAAGCTGTAACTACTAATAAACCACTTTTTAATGTATATCTTGAAAATGATGAGATTAGATATACAACAGATGCTAGTGGTTTTTATAACATTTCTTTTGATGTACGAGAGGTTATTGAGTAATGCCTAGAAGCCTTTCAGCAGGTTTACAAAGTCAAGTTTCTGCTCAACAAACTAAAACAGCCTTTCTTGTAGAACTAAATCTATCTACTGTTATAAGACTAACTGACTTTTATAGAGACGTTACTTATAATTCTAATTCTTATGAAGCTGGTGGTTCTTTTCTAGCAGTCAATACAACAACTGAAACAGGTCAACTACAAGTTAATGACATAGACCTATCCTTTTCTAATGTTACTAATCAAGTTAGACAACTTGTAAGGGATGGTGCTTTTACTGATAAAGTTGTAAATATTTACATAGCTTACTTTGATGTCAATGAAGATATTGTAGGTGCTATTAATTACTTTACAGGTCAAATTAAAAACGTAAATATCACAGAAAACATAGATAGCAGTATCTTGAGCATTAGTGTTGCTTCACATTGGGCAAATTGGAACTTAACAAAAGGAAGGCATTATTCAGATGAATCACAACAGTTAGTTTACTCAGGTGATAGAGGTCTAGAATATGCTACACAGGTAAAATCAGATGTAAGGTGGGGTAGTTAATTATGTATGCCCCATTGAAAAAAAACTTTTTTCAAAAAATTGGTGCTGCAATATCTAAGTTTTTAGCTAACAAATTTGTTAAATATACAATAGTAGCAGCTACAGTTGTAACTGGTGTTAAAGGGTTTAGACAAATGGCAGACATGCTATCTAAAGGTCAAGACATCATGGCTAACAAAACTGCTGCAGGTGGCAAGATACCAGTCATATATGGAACAAGAAGAGTAGGTGCACAGATAGTCTATATGGACACAGCACAAAACAGGTCAAGAGATTTGTTTGTTGTTTATGCACTAGCTGTTGGTGAATGTGAAGAGATACTTGGTAGAACTATTGAGATAGATGGTAATAGTATTCTTGATGGCAAGATATACAAAGGTGGTGGCTATGTTGGTTCAGATAAAATATCTTCAGGTGCAGGTTCTTTAAATACTGCTTCTCAAGTCGGTGATAATCAATACTCAAATGCAGGTACTCTAGGAACTAATCCAGCACTTAGATATTCTTTTGTATTCAACTTGCATCATGGTGCAGCCAGTCAAGCAGCAGACCCTATGCTTAGAGCATCAATACCTGCTCAGTGGTCAACCAATCATAAGTTAAATGGCATTTGCTACATAGCAGCTTCTTTTGATTATGATAAAAAGGGCATGTATCAAGGAGTACCACAAATAACAGTACAAGTTAAAGGTAGAAAAGTATATGACCCAAGAAGTGACACTACTGCATGGTCAAGCAACCCTGCTCTTTGCTTTTTAGACTACATACAAAATGATGAGTATGGTAAAGGTTTAGCAACAGCAGATATAAACATGACTACATTTCAGACTGCTGCAAACACATGCGATGTATTGCAGAATCAACCTTTTTATGGAAGCAGTTATCAAAATGTGACATGGAGTGGTACAGCAGGTACTAATAGAATAAGAATCGATGAATATGATAATTCTTATCAAAACAAAGTAGATGAAATAATAACTATCAAAGATTCAGGCGGAACAATTATTGTTGATTCTAAAAACATTGATTCATGGCGTACAGATGAGTTTTATGATGAATCAAGAGTTAATGAAATTATTATAGATGATGATATAGGTAGTGATTACACAGATGAGTCAGGTTCTATATTTACGCAAGTTAAAAGATTTCATTGTAATGGTTATATAGATACCAATAAAAACGTCATGGATAATGCTAAAGACCTTCTTTCAAACATGAGAGGTATTTTCACATATATTGAAGGTAAGTATGAATTGCAAATAGAAGATACTGGTAGTTCTACATTTAGCATTACAGACGACCATATAATAGCCGATACAGGCATAACTATTGATTATGGCACTAAGGATAAAAAAGCAAACAAAGTTGTTGTTGAGTTTTTTAATGCAAATAAGAAATACGAGTTAGATACAGTCACAGAATTGCATGATGCTTCGCCTAATTATTATTCTGATGATGGTGAGATATTAGAGATAAAAGCAGAATTCCCATTTATTACTGACCCTTATATTGCATCTAATATGGCAAAAGCTATTCTGCAAAGAAGTAGGAAACAAACAACAATACAGTTTTTAGGTACACCTGAAATGTATAAGCTAAACATAGGTGATATTGTCGATATTACTTATGAAGGTTTGGACTTATCATCCTCTAACTCAAACAATGTATTTAGGATTGAAGCATTAGAACTGCAACCAAATGGTCTTGTATCAGTTAGTGCAATAGAATATTTTGATATCTATTCTTGGGAAGTACCAACTATAGAGACAACAGCAGACCCAGTAAACCTACCAACAGCAGGTGCATTAAAAGCACCGCAAAATGTTGTCTTTACAGATACAGATGCATCAGCTATTAATAGACCTACTTTAGCTTGGGATGAACCAACTGACTTTCCAGTAAAAGAATTTAGAGTAGATATAACTGATAGCTCAAGCAATGCAGTTATAAGTAAAGTAGTAGATACAAATTCTGCTGACTTATCTTTTATACCTAAAGGCAGTAATTATAATTACTCTATAACATCTATCAATGGCTTAGGTGTTGAATCTGAAGCAACAACAAGTACATTTACCATTGCAGATGACCCAGTTAAGACCAGTGAAGTAGAAATAGGTAGTGAAACTCTTTCTAATGTTATTGACTATGGAACTATATCAGGTGGCGGTACATCAAACTTTTTTCAAATAAATACTAGATTAGATTTAGAAGATAGATTTCTTTGGAACTCAAATGGTACTAACGATTGGTCATTAGGTACTGGTGGAGATGATGATGTTAATTTATATATTGAAGGTTCAGCAGATAAACTTATAACATTTAAAGACCAAAGCTCTGAATTAGGGAGTGTAAAACTAACTTTTGGAGATGATGTTGGCGGAGATTATTTTGCAGACTTTATAACGCTAGAAGCTGATTGGACTAATGGTTATGTAACAACTGGAAGTGCTGAATCAAAATTTTATATCAAGGGTAAGGGTTATGATGGCTCTACAGCATCAGGCACAATAGCAACCTTTACATTTGTATCTGCTGATGGCGTGGGCATCCCATCGGTTGATTTACCAAAGACTGATATTGCTGGTAATTTAACTGTAACTGGTAATAGTGATTTGGTAGATGTTGTTATAGATGGCGATGCTACAATTTATAATGACTTGGGTGTGCAAGGAATAATTAATGCCACTACAAGTAGTATAAGAATTAGAAATAGAACACCATCTTCAGCTACTGCAACAGGTACTACAGGAACAATAGTATACGATGCAAACTACATCTATGTATGTGTTGCAACAAACACATGGAAGAGGGTAGCGATTAGCACATGGTAATAGTAAACTAATAAGACACAGAGATTTAATATGGCACAACACGATTACAACTTAGCAAACCAATCAGGGGCAGATTTTAGAGCAGATTTAAACAATGCTTTATCTGCTATAGTAACAGTCAATAGCGGTGCTACAGCACCTTCTACCACCTTTGCACATCAATTATGGGTAGATACTTCAAGTAATGTTTTAAAAATAAGAAATGCAGCTAATGATGCTTGGGTGACTACAGGGGTTAGCATTACAGCAGATAATACATTTGCTGGTAACTTAACAGGAAACGTCACAGGCAACCTTACAGGTGATGTAACGGGTAATGCTGATACAGCTACAGCACTTGAAACCGCAAGAACAATAAATGGTGCATCTTTTGATGGCACTGCAAACATATCTTTTGATACTGATAGTGTTAGTGAAGGTTCTAGCAATCTATATTACACATCAGCAAGATTTGATTCTGCTTTTAGTAGTAAGTCTACAAGCGACTTAACAGAAGGTACTAACCTTTATTACACAGATACAAGATTTGATACAAGACTAGCAACAAAAGATACAGATGACTTAACAGAAGGTACAAATTTATATTTTACAAATGCTAGAGTTGAATCTTACTTAGATGCAGGAAGTTCTACACCAACATTTGCAAGTGCAGTCATTAATACAAGCATTACAGGTTCAGCTATTTTAGATGATGATACATTTGGAACTGCATCAGCTACAACAGTTGCTACTTCTGAATCAATCAAGGCTTATGTAGACAGTCAAGTTAGTACAGTAGATACACTATCTGAAATATTAGCAAATGGTAATACTACAGGCGGTACTGATATTGCTTTTGGCGATAATGACAAAGCAGTATTTAATTCAAATCTAAATATATTTTCAACAGGAACTTCATCCTACATAGAAGAAGTTGGTACTGGTGATTTATATTTAAAAGCATCAAACTTATATATTACTGATAGAGAAAACAATCAGTTTATGTCTATGATTGATAATGGTACTGGCGGTACTTTATCTTTAAAACATTTAGGCTCAACTGTTTTAACTACAACTAGCACAGGCATAGACGTAACAGGAACAGTTACAAGTGATGGATTGACAGTAAGTGATGGCACGAATGGAATAATTCAAGTAGGTGCATTAAACACAAGAAAAATAGCCGGTGGTGCAGACTATGGAGGTATTCGTTATTATTCTGATAATGACCATATTTTATATACAAATAATGTTCAAAGATTAGCAATTAACTCAGGCGGAGACATATCCTTCTATGACGACACAGGCTCAACTCAAGGTTTATTTTGGGATGCTAGTGCTGAGAATCTATTTGTAGGTGGAACTACTACTACAAATGCTCAAGGTTGGGGTAGACAAATATCATCTATTAATAGTGGTACTAATGGTGCTGCTTTAACATTAAAAGATTCTAATGGTGAATATCAGTTAGCAAGTTATGCAAATAACTTTTATTTATCACAAGGTGTAAATACTCGTTTCTTCATTAATTCGTCAGGCTCGGTTGGAATCGGCACACAAGCACCAAGTCAAAAGCTATCTGTTTCAGATGGTATGCACGTTACACCTGCAAGTGCTTTTGCAGCAGATACAAGCGGAACATATACCCTTGCGGTTGGTGCAAACTCAGGTGGTAAATCTGCAATCTTTGACCAAACCATTGTAGTAGAAGGCTCAGTTGGAATAGGAACTGATTCGCCTGATGCTAAAGTTACTGCATACAACGCTGATACTGGTATTACTGGATTATTTAAGTTATGGACAAACACAGCAAATAATACTGGTGCAGATGGTGGTGCTATAGAATGGATTGGTTCAGGAGATAAAACAGCAATCGGTGCAAAAATAGCTGCTACAAGAGTTGAAGGTGGCGGTAAGATGGATATGCGTTTCTATACAGGTAGAGACAGCGATTCAGACCATGAAAAGATGCGTATTCTTGTCAACGGAAAAATTGGCATAGGAACTGATTCGCCACAAGACAAGCTTTCAATAGAAGGCGGCAATGTTTCTATCAACAATGGTTCTGCTTTTCAGGTTGGTGGTTCTGTAAGTGGTAATACAGTTGTAGGTAGATTAAAAAACGAAAGTGGTGTTTTAACCTTAAAAGGTGATTCTACAAGAGATGTAAAATTTGGTAGTGAAACCAATGGTACAGCTATGTTTATTGAAGGCACTAATGGAAACATTGGAATTGGAACTGATTCGCCAAATAAAAAACTTCATGTAAAAACTGATACTGATGGCGATGGTATAACAATACAACGCAACAGCACCACAGCAGGAACTTATGGTCAATTAGGTTTTAGTCCTAGCACAAATGATGCAGGAACTCCTAACGTATGGATTCGTGGTTATAGAGGTTCTGCATACACAGATAATTACATGACATTCGGTACAGGTGGTAATGCTGGTAGCGAGTCAGCAAGACTGGATGCCTCGGGACGATTGGGAATAGGCACAACAACTGCTGGAACTTTACATGGTGCAAGTTATGGCACAACTAAACTTCATGTAGATGGTGGCACAGATAGAGGTCAGATGATTCTTGAGGGTGATACTTTAGCTAGTATTATAATGTCTGATAATGGTGCAACTGCTAATTCAAGAGTCTTTTTAACACAGGTTAATGATGGCTTAATGCACTTCAAGAGTGTTAATGATGATGGCACTTCTAAAGCAACTATTATGTCTATGACTAGTGCTGGCAACGTTGGAATTGGAACTGTTTCGCCAAGTGTTCCTAGTGGTGGTGGCTTAAGTATATATAACTCTACTATTCCAAGAATTAATTTTAAAAACTCTACAACAGGCGATGGCTCTACAGATGGTTTAGAAATTTATATAAATGGTCTTAATGCTCTTGTTAATAATAGGGAAGCAGGAAGTTTAAGTTTTGGTACATCAAATACAACTAGAGCAACCATAGACTCCTCGGGGAATCTATTAGTTGGGAAGACTGCTGCAAATATTGCTACTACAGGAGTTGAGATAGACCCCAATGGAATCTTAATAGCAACAAAAAATGCAGGTACTGTAGCTTATTTTAATAGATTAACGACAGATGGCACCATTCTAGACTTCCGCAAAGATGGCTCAACAGTTGGAAGCCTTGGAAGCTATCTCAGCAATAGATTATTTGTTGGTTCAGGTGATACAAATTTGAACTTTCATCAAGCAGGAGATTCTATTTATCCATCAGGTGCAAATGGAAACACAAGAGATGGTGCTATTGATTTAGGTGCTGGTTTTAGTAGATTCCTAGACCTACACCTTTCAGGAACAGCTAATGTTGGTGAGGTATTAGCAGATACAGGAACAACTAATAGAAAAGCTAAATTAGAAGATGATGGTTTATATATATCAAGAACAAGTGATGGTAATTATGTAAATAAAGTTATTGCAGATACAGCATCTAATAATATGGCTATATATGCACGTTCAAATATAAACTTTTATCTTAATAGCTTTTTAAAAGCTACTATTAATGATGATGGCAATCTGTTGGTGGGTACTACTGATACCTCGCTTTACAATAACACCACAGGTGAAGGTGTTTTAATAGCACCTGACCATATACAAATAGCAAGAGATAGCGATACAACTGCTGTATTTAATAGGCAGGGTACTGATGGTCAAATTATAACTTTCAATAAAGCAGGTGCAACAGTTGGAAGTATTGGTACTAGAGCAGGTGATTTAAGCATCGGAACAAACGATACAGGAATTAACTTTTGGGATGCTTCAAACAATATTATTCCTGAAAATCCAAGTACAGGAGCTGCTAGAGATGATGCAATTAATTTAGGTTCTTCAGGTGTAAGATTCAAAGACCTTCACCTTTCAGGAACAGCTAATGTTGCTTCTGTAGATATGACAGGTGCTTTGATAGATTCAGCAGTAAATAGAGGAATAAAGTTTGATTCAGCATCAATGAAACCTAGTAATGGTTCAGGTGGCGATGCTGATAATCATATTGATTTAGGAACTGCAAGTACAAGATTCCAAGACATATACGCCACTAACGGAACTATCCAAACATCAGACATAAATGAAAAACAAGACATAAAAGATTTATCAGATGCAGAAACTAGAGTTGCAGTTGCAGCTAAAGGTTTGCTTAAAAAGTACAGATGGAAGTCTGCTGTAGCTGATAAAGGTGATGATGCTAGAATACATTTTGGTATAATGGCACAAGATTTACAACAGGCTTTTAGTACTGAAGGTTTGGATGCAGGTGATTATGGTATGTTTATATCAAGCACTTGGACAGACGAAACAACAGGCGAAGAGAAAACTAGGTTAGGAGTCAGGTATAATGAACTCTTAGCATTTATTATTGCAGCAATATAGGAGAAATATAACATGAGCAACACATACACTTGGGATTGTAAAACAGTAGATGTTTATCCCACATACGAAGAACACAGTGACACAGTCTACAATGTGCATTGGAGATTAAACGCTGAGAGCAGCGAGACACATGAAGTAGATGGTGAGCAAGTACCATATACAGCTAGTGTTTATGGCACACAATCATTATCACTAGAGGATATTGGTTCTGACTTTATACCTTTTGCAGACTTAACTAATGAAGTGGTTACTGGTTGGGTAGAAGGCATTATGGGTGAAGAGGAAGTAGCAAACTTAAAATCTGCTTTAGACTCTAAAATATCTGAAGAGATTAACCCAACTACTGAAACAAAAACTATAGGTGAATAATATATGGATACTTTAATAGGATTAATTATTGTAATAGGTGTAGCTTTATTTATAATAAAAAGAAAGAAGCCACAATGGCTAAAGGTTATTAAAAATAAAATACTTGGAGAGTAATATGAGTGAAGAGAAAAACGTAATAATTAATTTTAATGGTAGAGAATATACAGCAGAAGATTTAAACGAAGAGCAAACCCGTTTAGCTGTTGAATTAAATGTAGCTGGAAGAGAACTAGCTGAGCTACAAAGAAGTTACAATCTATATAATATGATTAACAATCATAAGAACATATTAATTGAAGCCTTTGATAAAACTCTACCTAAAGAAGAGGAAATAGTAGAGGAAGACTAATGCCTAGAAAGACCGCTAATGATGTAGCACATGACCTTAAAAACCATGAGATTCAATGCTCAGAAAGGTGGACTACAGCATTTAAGCATTTTGAAAAACTAGATGATGATATTGCTGGTTTGAATAATTGGATTAAAGGCGGTCTAACTACAATAGTCATTTCAATGCTATTGATTCTCTTGAGAGATTTTCTTATTTAATTTATGAGCATAACCAAAATCGCTGAAGTGGCAAATAATGTCTTGGACAAATTTGTTCAGGATAAAGACTTAAAAGAACAACTATCACATGACTTACAAAAAGAACTTATATCTTTGGATAAAGCACAAATTGCTCTTAATGCTGAAGAAGCGAAAAACGGGAACTGGTTTGTATCGTCATGGAGACCCTGCATTGGATATGTTTGTGGGTTTGCTCTTTGCACTCATTACATTATCTTGCCTATCGCAACTTGGATAGCTGTAGTTAGCGGTACTGATTTACAACTTGAAAAGCTTGAGTTTGATTTTTCGCAACTTACTACAATTCTTTTATCCTTACTTGGAATGTCATCACTTAGAACAGCAGAAAAGTTCAGAGGAGTCCATAACAAATAATATGTACGATAAAGTTAAAGAAATGCTAGTCAGGCATGAAGGGGTTATGTGTACCCTTTATCAATGTAGTGAAGGTAGATGGACTATTGGTGTAGGTAGAAACTTGCAAGATAGAGGTGTTACAGAAGATGAAGCTATGTATCTACTTGATAACGATATTAAAAGAGTTATGAATCAGCTTGATGAATACTGGACTGTTTGGCGTAGCTTTCCTGAAAAAGCACAGCTTTGTTGTGTTGATATGTCGTTTCAAATGGGTATCAAAGGTTTTATGGGTTTTAGAAGAACAAGAGCCTTAATGGAAATGGGGATGTGGTTAGAAGCATCAGAAGAATTATTAGATAGCAAATATGCTATACAAACTCCAAACAGGGCAAATTACAATTCACGACAACTAGCATTGTGTACTAAAGATGCCAAAAAAGACATCGGAAGACCACCAAAGTAATTCTCGACTTGGTGCTTTAGGAGAATCCTTAGTACAAACATTCTTATTGGAATACGCTGACTTTTGCTATTCAACCCAAGAAAAACATCCCGCAGATTTAATGGTAGAATTTGCCAATGCAAAATATACAGTCCAAGTTAAAAGCAGAAGAGAGTCTAAAGAAGGCAAATACACTTTTGCATCTGAAACATCAAGGTCAATGTCAGAGATTTATAAGAACTATCATTGTGATATTCTTGCTTTCGTTTTCTTTAGCCAAGAACATAAGCGAATACTTTTCAAACCAAATACTACTTCGCAAACCTACTTTACCTTTGATAAAAAGATAATAACTCCAAGCCTAGAGATAGATTCCTTACAAGAAACCTTAGATACACTTAGCCAAGTGCCAGTATTGAACCCTTTAAAATAAATTAATTATTTTCTATATTTATATATACATTTTCATTTATGTATGTATAATAGGTGGTATGTTAAATAAAAGTAAGGAGTTAAATAACATGAACACACTAGAAAACTTAAAAAAAGAAAGAACACATTGGTTAAAAGCATATAACAATATGAGACCTTTCGCTGGTGAAACACCATCAGAGAACTTAGCTAGAAGAGAGGAATACCTTAATAACTATAAGTCATACGACAAGCAAATAAAGAAGATTCAAAAACAACAAAAAATGGGGGTTAAATAACATGAGAAAGAAAAAAGCAACAAGAAAAATGATTGATGATGCACATAGAGCATGGTCAATACTTAGTAGCTTACAAGGCGAATGTCATGCTAGAGGTGTTGGTTTAAGAAGAGATACAGAATTGTATAATTTTTTAAACACAACCCTATCAAGTGTTGTTATGGATTTAGAGGATGCAGCAAATGACTAGATACACTTTAGAAGTAAAACTACCTAGCTTAGGCTGGGTAGTTGCCATCAAGACTAGCGACTTAGTTTATGCATTTAGCAAAATGGGTAGATTAAAAAGACAAGGTCACGAAGTAAAACTAACTAAAAAGAGGGGGAAATAAAATGCCAAAAGTTTTTTATGAATATCATATAACTATAGACAATGGTGAGGATTCTTGGCAATGGGATTTAGAACAGTCAAGAAGGGTAACCAACAATATCAATGAATATAAAAACAAAAAATATTTTTATGTTGAGATTGTCAAATACAAAAACATTAAAGATGATATGTTTGCGTGGGATGTCGATAAAGATTATTTTGAAGTATTCCCTGATAACCAAACATCAGACTTGCCAAAATATATTCAAGACAATGTTAATAAAGTTTTACAAGGGGTGAAGTAATGGAAAGATTTGCAGAAAGATTTGATGATGCTTTTTATATTTGGGAAGACCATATAGAAGGCATAGATAAACCAGTTCTTTGGGAATACAAAAATAGGGATAAGTGTTTTTACCAGTACCCTATGTATAGAAGGTCAGATTACAAAATACTGGTGCAACTAACTAAAGAGCAAAGGAAGATAGCCTTAGACTTCTTGGATGCGTTACATGCACCTTTGAATGAGGAGACAAGACAACACAACAACGAGAAGGCTAGGCTGAGGAGATTGAAGTAATGGAATATGTAATCATGTTAATAGTGGGATATATATCTTGCTTGGTAATACTTATGGCGATTGAGTCAGATAAAAGGAGAGATAAATGGAAGTAGTATTTAATATATTAGGTGGCGGAGAAATCCGCCTACCTAAAAGAGAGGTAAGAGGTTATTACAAAGACTTCATAACTGGTGAGACTAAAGTGCAAGTTGGTAATGATGAGCATAAGGTTAGAGAGTCTTTGACTGAGATAGCTTACCTTATGGGGGTAGTGCAATGATAGAAGAGTTAAAAGAATACCAATCAGAGCAACGTGGCAAAGCATGGGTGTTTAAAGATATACCTAACAAAGACTATCATGCAGGTGTTGGTGTTAGCAGTAGTTTCATTAGAAGGTTTGGTGAATCACAATTACATGCACTAGAGCATCAACAAGAAACAACACCAGCCATGAGGTTTGGAACTGCAGCTCATTCATTACTTGTAGAAGGTCAGGAAGCCTTTGATAAGGAAGTGGTTGTAATTAGCGGTAGTCCTTACACAAAGGCAAATAAAGAACTTAAAGAAGAGTACGAGAAGCGTGGTCTTATTGTGCTTAAAGAAGCTGATGTAGAACTTATACAAGGCATGAAGGATAAGATGATTTATGAAGGTAATGCTTATCTTGATGCTAAAGGCAAAGTTCCTGAGTCTAGCTTTTACTGGTATGAAGATGATGTGTTGTGTAAATGTAGACCTGACTTGATATGTCCACCTTTAGATAATACTGATTCAAAAGATGAGATAGTTATAGTGGACTACAAGACTACTCAATCAGTTGAACCTTACACCTTTGCAAAGTCTGTTAAAAAGTTTAGATACGACTTACAAGCAGCATACTATAGACGTGGCATGGAAGCTGCTGGTTATAAGGTAACTGACTTTATGTTTGTTGCCCAAGAAAAGACTTACCCTTATGCTTCTAAAGTATTTAGGATGACTAAAGAGCAAATGGACTTTGGTTGGTCAATCATGGCAGCTTACTTAGAAGACTATAAAGAATACAAGAAGGGTAAGCCTTTAAGTATTTACAATAGTCCTAATGTTATTGATTTGGTGTTGTAAGTAAGGGCAAAAAAGATAATGAGAGTATTAGAGTATAGTATGGAGAGTTTATCCTTTGCCCTTAAGAACAGTATAAGGTTTTTGGAGAAAGATGTAATAAAGTCTTTGCTTTATTATCAAATTAATTTTAATATAAATATGGAGAGTCAAAACAATGGATGAAGTAATTAAAAAAGCACTTTGGATTCCTGAAGAGCTACACAAAGATATAAAAATCTTTGCAATACAAAACAACCTAACAATAGAACAAGCTAGTCAAATGCTAATTAAACTAGGCATGGTGACTTATGAAGCTGAGAAGAACCATGACTCAGTATAGCGATATAGTTGAAACGCAAAGATTAAAGCTGAACAAGCAGAAAGATGAATGGTATATCCACGTTAATAATGGTGCTGGTTATACAGAAGTTAAAGATGGAGATACATTAACTATTACTTATCATGCTACTGGTAAGAAGGAGATTTTTATAGATGCCAATTAACAGCAGAACAAAAGGTGCAGCTTTCGAAAGAGTTATATGCAAAAAGATTAATACTTATCTTGCATCTAAAGGCAGCACTGAGACTGTTAAAAGAAACCTAGACCAATATCAAACCAAAGGCATGGCTGATATTTACTGGGGTAACTTGGCAATAGAATGTAAACGATACAAAGGCACTGGTAGAAGTGATGTATTTAAAAACGACTGGTGGAATCAAGCAGTTGAGAGTGCTAATGATGACCTAATACCAGTATTAATTTATAAGTATGATAGACGCAAGATTATGTGTGTGATACCTCTATATCTAATGGAGAGTGGGTATAAAAAGAATTGGGAACAATACTACATGTGTCCACTATCAGAAGTATGTGAGAGGTTAGATGAAGTCGTACAAAAGGCTAATGGACTTACATAGTTATTTACTAGAAGAAGATTTTGAACAATATTGCAGAATGTCTTTTGACAAGATATTAGTTGCATGTGAATTTCTTGGCATTATTAATGACGAGGATTACGAAAGTTTTAAGGAAAGGTGTTACACCCAACTTGAAACTGATTATATAAACAGTATTGATAAAACAATACATTAAACCATAGGAGTATAGTATGGATATTTTAGGAGGAATGACGAATTCCGAAGAGAAACCGCAAATTTACTTTGGCTTTAAAACAATAGGTCAACAGTTTTTTGCAAATGGAGAAACACCAATAGACTTTAAATACTTGCAACTTGACATTGATACATTCAAGTCAGGTTGGGGTCGTTATACTAAGTCTGATGGCTTTGAATATCAATGGGATGCAAAGTTTGGTGTTGTAGACCCTAAACCTGCTGATGATTGGAAAAGAGCATTTTCATGTTGGGTAATGCCTGATGGTGGTCATGCGATGTTATGGCAAAGATTTACTTTTGCTGAATCTAGTGCTTTTAATAAGATACTAGGAACATTTTGGCATGAGAAAGATGCAAACGTAGGTAAGTTACCAGTAATGGAATACAAAGGCTCTAAACCTATTCAAGTAGGTATGGGTAGTTCATCTGAACTTACATTTGAATTTGTTAAGTGGGGTGATAGAGGTTTTCAAGTACCTGATTGGTATGTTGACCCTGATGCACCAGTTGATAATGATGATGGTTTTGTTTCTCCTAATGAGGGACTAGCAGATAAAGTAGCTGAAATGGTAGCTAAGACTGAACTTAGCGATGACGATATACCATTTTAGATGTCAAGCGTAGATTGGCAAAGAATCGCACCTGAAGTAGCAAAGCAGCTATTAGGTGAGCCTAAGAGTATTTCATCTACAGAAATGAGATGGAATACTCATGGGAGTATGGTTCTAAACCTAGAAAAAGGCCTTTTCTATAACTTTGAAGAAGGTTTTGGTGGTGGGGTTGTAGATTTAATAAAATACCTCAATGAAGATGTGTCAACAATTTTAAAACAGTTTGGTTATGACCAAGCATTGCCTAATGACTCCTTACTCAGCGTTAGTGTGACTCCCCCAAATAGCACTAACAAGGGCAATGCAAGGTCTTTTACAAAAGTCCAAATGAGGGAACTTCATTCTCAAGCAATAGTAAAAGTGCAGTATTCTACTAATTTTTGGGTTATGAGGTTTCCTAATGGACATCCCATCAAACAAAAGTATGCACCCTTCAGTATGAATCCTGATGGTTCATGGTCTATGCGAAGACCTGAAGGGTTATTACCTATTTACTACACCAATAACTTTCCTAATAAACCTATTATTATCAATGAAGGTGAAAAAGCGTTACGTGGATGTGAAGCTATAAGGAAAGATGGAGATGCTTGTACATGGCATGGTGGTGTTAATAGTTGGCAAAAAGCTGACTGGTCACCTATCTATGGTAGAGAGGTTTGGATATTTCCTGATAATGATGAAGCTGGTAAGAAGGTTGCTAATGAGATTTCTAGTCACCTAAAACAAAATGGTTGTAGTGTTTTAATTGCTGAACCACCAAAAGATTTTAATGAAAAAGATGATTTATGGGATGCGTATGAATCAGGTTATTTTGCAGACTCTAAATCATTGGAAGATTACATAACAAGCAATACAGCAAAAAGACCAAAAGGAAGTTTATATTTCCAAACAGTTAATGAAATCATGGCTAATATTACTGAGCCTGATTGGTTGGTGGATAGATGCATAGAACGTGGAACTGTTACTTCTATATTTGGTGCACCTAAGACAGGTAAATCATTTGTAGCTATTGCTATGGGTTGTGCAGTTGCTACAGGTAAGGATTTCTATGGATATGAAACCAAACCATCAACTGTACTTTATCTTGCAGGAGAAGGCACAAATGCAGTTGGTAGACGTATAAAAGCCTATGAGCAATTCTATAGCATGAATTTAGATAAGAAACCTTTACTTGTATCTAATAGAGGTTCAAGAATAGGTGATGATGAGGAGTTTGCTATCTTGCAACAGGTTTGTAGAGATATAGAAGCTGAAAACAATGGTATAGGCATGATTATCATCGACACCCTTGCTAGAAACTATGGATTAGATGAGAACAGCACTAAAGACATGAATACCTTTATACAGCGTGTAGACATGCTTAAAGAAGAGTTTAATGCTTCTATAGTGATAGTACATCATACTGGTCATGGGTCTTCAGCAAGAGCAAGAGGAAGTTCTGTATTACCAGCAGCACTTGACTATGAATTTAGGGTTAAGAGAAGCGGTGATGATGATGCTATGCTTGTATCTGTTGACCAAACACTTGTTAAAGATGGTAGACCAATACAACCTATGAACTTTAAGTTCCATGAAGTAGAAGTCTTTGGCTTTAGTAATGTTACTTCAGGTGTACTGAAACTAACGCTAGAGTCTCCTAAAGAGATGATGCTTACATCAGCAAGAAAAGAAACATTAGATGCTATAGAAGAATATCAGAAGGAAAAAGAGCCAAATGACCCTATTAGTGTTTGGGTTAAGTATTCAATATTAGCAGCTAGAATGGATATTAAAGATAGTACGTTAAAGACTAGATTAGCGGATTTAAAAGCACATGATTTAGTGCATTACAAAGAAGGCTATGGCTACCAGTCAAAATCTTTCGATAATGAGGTATTTTGATATGGTTTGGTTTTGGTTTGGTTTTGGTCTGTTTTGGTTTGGTTTTTTAGCCCAAATTATCAAAAAGTTGGTTGGTTTGGTTTGCTTTTCTAAAGCAACCAACCCAAACCACTATGAATTTCACGATTGGAGACCAAACCAATGAAGACATATTTAGATGAATCTTTTGAAAGTGAATTGAAGAAGTTAAGAATATATGAAGCTGAATCTTTTGAGAGGTGGGGTTCTAGGAAAAGAATATTTAAGATGTTGGGTGTAGATTTTGAGATTAAGTTTTGTAGAGCAGAATCTATGCTTAAGGATGCACTTTACAAAGGTCATGTTAAAGAAAAGATTAAGATGGTTGAAATGATGACTAGAGCCTTTGATTCACTTAATAAGAAATGTGAACAAAGTGGTTATATGAGAATACAACCAAATACTAGATGTTTTAACTTTGATAAGAAGACTGCTTTAGTTTGTGATACTGATGATGAGAAACCTAGTTTATTAAAGATACACAAAGATGAGCCTGACATGATGATATTTAGCATAGAAGAATTATTAAGATGTATACCTGAAGATTTTATGAAGGCTAAGGAGTTGTTATCTAAATTAGATAAGGCTGTTAATTTTCAAAGGATAAGTTATGACTAAGTGGCATGGTGGCAAAGGCTCAGGTCGAAGGAAAGAGAATACAAAAAGATATGAAGATAACTGGGAAGCTATCTTTGGCAAAAAGAAAAAGAAAAAGAAAAAAGATAAGGAAGAAGAAAAGTGAATGAATTTCGAGATAGAGATTTACCTTTTGGTGAAAAAGGAGAAGGTCTAATATTAGAGTTGATACTTAAAAAGTATAAAACAGCTTACAAGCAAGATGGTTATCATAAAGAATATGACATCATGATTCCTGAAATTAACAAAACAGTTGAAGTAAAGCGTGATGCACAAACAGATAGTACTGGTAATATATTTATAGAATCATCATGTCAAAACGTAAAGTCAGGTATATCTGCAACAACCGCTAACATATTTGCGTATATAACTAATTCAAAAATATATTGGATTGAAACTGAAAATATAAATAAATGCATCGAAGATGAGAAGATTTTAAAAGGTGTTGGGTTCAGAATACAAGGCAAAAAGATTGATGCCTACTTGATACCAACATCTACTTTTGAAAAATATTGTATAAGAATAGATAAATTAACTGAGGAACATAAATGCCAATTAAATTCAAACCAAGTGTAAAGGTAAGAGATAGAGCTACTGGGAAAATAACAGTAGAACACTCTTATATTAAAAGTATGACAATAAAAGAATTAACTGATTATATTGAATCATCAAGTTCTAAGAAAAAGGTCATACAAAAATGTAAGAATGAAATAGTGAGGAGAAATGTTAGATAGATTTTTAGAGTGGTCTTTTCAAACAAAGGCTAATAAGTTATTTAAAAGGAGTGAAATAAAAATGAGCATTAGAAATAAAAAGCATGACCCAGTACACAAACCAGCACACTATAACAATGGAAAGGTAGAGTGCATTGAGTACATAAAACAACAACTAGGCTCAGAGTTTCCTAGTTATTTAGAGGGTTCAGCCATTAAGTATATTCATAGACATCGTATGAAGGATGCCAACATACAAGACTTACAAAAGGCTAAATGGTATATTGATAAGTTAATAGAACATTATGAAAACTTATAAATGGAAGTAGATAAGAAAAAATTGAAGGAAATGATTAAGCAAGGTAAGTCATCACATGATGCAGCAATGTCTTTTGGTTGTAGTCCATCTACCGCTAGAAGGAAAGCTAAAGAGATTGGTTTAAAGTTTAAAGGCAAGTCTTACTGGAGAAAGGGATGAGAGTAAATATCAAATCAAATATAAAAGAAGTAACAAAGGGATTGAGCTCTATACAAAAGAAACAAATACCTTTTGCAACTATGTTAGCTCTAAACGATACAGCGTTTGCATTACATAAGACTTACAAAAAACAAACTAAACAAAAGTTTGATGACCCAACACCTTATACACAAAAGGCTTTTAGGGTTGATAAAGCTAAGAAGACACAACTTACAGCAGTAGTTTATGTTGATAAGAAAAGAGAAGACTACATGCAACTACAAGTAGATGGTGGAACAAGAACGCCTAAGCGTAGTTCTATTGTTGTTCCTAGTAGTAAGAACACATCAGGCATAACGCAATATGCATCAGGAAATATAACCAAAGGTGCAATGAATAAAATAAAAAGAAATAAGAAAAAATATTTCTTTGGCGTTCCTAAAGGTGGCAAAGGTACAGAAGGTATTTGGGAAAGATATGGAAGAACATCAACCAATACTTCAAGCGGTGCAAGGATAAGACAGGTAGCTAAACTAACAAAGATGGCTAAATATAAAGCATTGTATCCATTTGAAAAAATAGGTAATGGTATTGCATTCTCTAAAAGGAATGGGTTTGATTCCAACTTTGCTAAAAGACTTAGGTATGCACTGAGGACTGCTAAGTGATAAGCGTAGGTTCTTCTACAGCTTCTACTATGGGTAATTGGACAG
>Ga0213863_10000652_pt1 | contig 25863 bp, 24 predicted proteins | sample PICome_8_FD_160128 | JGI IMG/M metagenome (GOLD analysis project Ga0213863, IMG submission 160128) | Coastal seawater microbial communities near Pivers Island, North Carolina, United States - PICO497 | ecosystem: Environmental > Aquatic > Marine > Coastal | place: USA: North Carolina... | reverse complement strand
CAAATTTTTGCCGAAAATAATCATAGAGCGAACGGTCTCTGGCAGACAAAACCGCCAGCGGCGTATCGTCTCCCATGGAGCCAACAGCTTCATTACCGGATTCTGCCAGTGGCCGAAGAACTTGATCACGTTCTTCAAAGCTCACCTGAAACATTTTTTGATAGACATCTAATTCAGATGCCGTAATTCCGGGAGCAGCCTCTCCATCAAAACTCCCCTCAATGTAGCGCGCGTTATCTCGCAACCATCGCTTATATGGATGACGAGACTTCAGCATGTTGTCGATGTCATCGGTATGCAGAACTTTGCCTTCTTGCGTATCAACGACCAGCATCTGCCCCGGACCCACGCGCCCTTTGGCAATCACATCGGCGGTGGAGTAGGCATGGGTCCCAATCTCAGAAGCCAAGGTTATAAAGCCGTCGGTAGTCGTCACCCAGCGCGCTGGCCTCAAGCCATTACGATCCAGGAGACAGCAGGCGTAGCGGCCATCGGTCAGTACGATGCCCGCTGGACCATCCCAAGGCTCCATGTGCATTGACTGATATTGATAAAATGCCTTGAGGTCTGGATCCATGCCTTCAATATTTTGCCAAGCAGGTGGAATCAGCATCCGCAGGGCACGGGGCAATTCAATGCCCCCGGTGGTCAATAACTCCAGCATATTGTCGAGGCTGGAGGAATCAGACCCCGCGGTATTTACCAAAGGGACAACGCTTTGCAATTCTGGCAATAAAGGAGAAGCCAATTTAGAGGTTCTGGCACGAGACCAGCTCCGGTTGCCTTCGATGGTATTGATTTCACCGTTGTGGGCCAACATTCTAAAAGGCTGGGCCAAGGGCCAACGGGGCAACGTATTGGTAGAAAAGCGCTGGTGAAAAACACAAATAGCCGTTTGCAGCCCTTGGTTATTAAGGTCTGGGTAAAACCGGGCCAAATCCGCGGGCATCACCAGCCCTTTGTAAGAGACCACCTGATCAGAAAGGCTGCAAATGTAAAAATTAGGATCACCAGCCATGGCGATTTCAGCCTGACGCCTCGCCATGAATAATCGCGCGGTGACTTGAGCATGATCGAGTTTTTCGGCGTCAATAAAAACCTGTTCGATATGCGGCAGCTGTGCAAGAGCAATTTCACCACAAACATCCGGGTCAAGAGGCACTTCACGCCAACCAATAACCTGCAATTCGTTAACTGCTAAAGCGTTTTCAAGTGCGTCCTTGGAAGCACGCTGGGCGTCGGCCTCCGCGCCCATGAAAATCATTCCAACCGCGTAATGCTGCCCCAGATCCTTAGCAAAGTGTGCCCGAGCTTCAGCGCGCATAAAGCTGTCTGGCATTTGCAATAATAGGCCACAGCCATCTCCGGTCTTACCGTCAGCCGCGATCCCGCCGCGGTGGGTCATACAGGTTAATGACTCAATGGCGGTTTCTAGCAAACGATGGCTAGGCTGACCTTTGATGTGGGCGATCAAGCCAAAACCACAGTTGTCCCGGAATTCCTCAGGGCGGTAAAGGCCCTGCAGGTCGGTCGAGACTGACGCGACACCCGCAATATCAGTAGGGGTCATAAACACTCACACTCAAATAAGTCGGCACTGTAAACCGGAAACAAGCCTGCCCGTCACGGTCAAGGCAAAAGGCCGGGTATTTTACACATCTAAGATCACCGGAACAATTATGATCTTGAAGATCATTTACCGGTGATTTGGGAGATTTCCTCGATCGTGACATCGTCGACCAGACAAGCAGTGCCAAGCCTTTCGAGTAAAACATACCGTATTTTTCCCCTGACGACCTTTTTATCACCAGCCATAGCGTCCAAAAAGACCTCTGCAGACATGGCGGGTGGCGGCTCTACAGGTAAACCAAAGTCCACCAAAAATTCCGTTAATTGATCAGTCGTTTCATGAGAAATGTGGCCTCTTGCGGCTGAAATCCTAGCGGCCATCACCATTCCACAAGCGACAGCTTCGCCATGCAACCACACGCCATACCCCATAACATGCTCAATGGCGTGGGCAAATGTATGCCCAAAATTAAGGATGGCTCGCAGCCCCCCTTCTCGCTCATCTTGAGTGACAACTTCAGCTTTTATAGCGCAGCTTCTTTGAATCGCCTCAGCCAGTACCGCATTGTTTCGACCGCGAAGTGCATCGCGCTGCTCCAGTAACCAATTAAAAAACTCGGCGTCCCAAATACAGCCGTACTTAACAATCTCGGCCATACCAGCCGCAAACTCGCGATCGGGGAGTGTCTGCAAAGAATCCAGATCAATTAAAACTGCCTTGGGCTGATGAAAAGCGCCAATCATATTTTTGCCCAGAAGATGATTAACCCCGGTCTTGCCTCCAACGGAGGAGTCAACCTGCGCCAACAGGGTCGTTGGGAGCTGGATAAATTCGACACCACGCAAAAAACAAGCCGCGCTGTATCCGGTTAAATCGCCGATAACGCCCCCACCAAGGGCAATGAACACGCTGCGTCGCTCATGATGATCTGCGAGTGCTTGCTGCCAGATCTGGTCGGCGCTCATCAGGTGTTTCTGATCTTCCCCGTCGGGCAGAATAACTTCGGTTACCTTGCGTCCGTTACCCAGAGCCTCACGCACTCGAGACAGGTACAAAGGGGCAACCGTGTCATTACTCACCAACACGACCGGAGAATCGCTTAACAATTCAGCGAAGCGCTCAGCATCATTGAGCAACCCATGCCCAATAATTATAGGGTAGCTTCGGTCAGCACTGTCAGAATGCAAATCGACCTGGAGGCTGTAAATGGGATTAGACATAATCGAGTGGCTCGGGTAGTACGTGATTCAAAATAAAAAATCAGTATTTAGGCTGATCACAGTCTCACAGTTTCAAACACCTGAAGCTGAAGCCGTCTCGCCTAAGGCCGCAACAATTTGTTGTGCTAACTGGCGAGCATTACGTTTTGCCGTCGGCAATTTAAGATCGGCTATTTCGTTGTATAAGGGCTCTCTAGCCGCCATTAAATCGGCCAGCACAGTTCGTCGATCTTGCCCCGCAAGTAACGGCCGCTTCTGATCCTTACTGGTACGCCGGACCTGCTCGCGCAAAGTGGCCTCCAAATAAACCACAAACCCGCGTTCACTAAGAACACGGCGGTTGTCGGTTCTTAAAACAGCACCGCCCCCGGTGGCCATAACGATGCCATCTCGAGATGACACATCCCCTAAAACCTTAGCTTCACGATCGCGAAAACCCGCTTCACCTTCAATTTCAAATATCCAGGGTATATCAGCTCCCGTTCGCTGTTCGATTTCATTATCAGAATCAACAAAGTCAAAGCCGAGTATTTGGGCTAATGCACGCCCTACCGTCGATTTCCCAGCACCCATAGGGCCTATTAAAAATACACGTGGGTAGGAAGTCACAACATTAATCGAGAAGTGCCTCGGAAAGAATCCGTGGCGTAATAAAAATTAGCGTTTCTGTTTTGCTGGTCTTGCTGGCGGTATTCTTAAACAGTGTGCCCAGATAAGGGATATCGCCCAAGAAAGGGACTTTTCGAATTTGGGTGATGTCCTCGTTCTGGAATACCCCACCTAACACCACCGTTTCCCCATTACCCACCAACACCTGAGTAGTCAGCTGCGTGGTATTAATCGTTGGAATTAATCCCCCTGTCCCACTGGGCACTAAGTCCCCTAGCGAGTCTTGGTTAACGACTAAATCAAGAAGAATTCGATCGTCAGGGGTGATATTGGGCGTGACCTCCAACTTTAATACCGCCTCTTTAAAAGCGACGGTTGTGGCGCCAGAAGCGGCCCCTTCCTGATAAGGAATTTCACTACCGGATTTAATCGTCGCCAACTGCTTATCGCCTGTAATGATCTTCGGCTGACTAACCACCTCTCCCTGTCCGGAAGATTCTAAGGCTGATAGCTCCGCAGTTAAAAACAGATCGTTAGACGTGAAGCCCACAGCAAAACCGCTGGTTGCTTGAGAAACACCAAGATCCACCAGTGCGGCGCCAAGTCCCTGCTGCTGTTGGCCATCGCCGCCTTGCTGCCCCCCACCCTGTTGTTGCCCCCCCTGAACAGGATAGTTCAATGTGGGCGTTACCCCCGCAACCGTATCTTCATTAAAACTGACCACTTGCTCCCGGCTACCCGACGCCGAGTAAATATTGCCATTACTGCTATCGGTGCCGATATAACCGCCCCCCCACTCAATGCCCAGCTCTTCATCGAGATTTGTGGAAGCAATAACGATGCGAGCTTCAATCATAACCTGGCGTATGGGGACATCGACGCGCTCAACAAGGTCACGTATTTCGGCCAGCTTTGTTGACGTGTCGGTCACAATGATTGAGTTGGTGCGCTCATCAACAACGACAGACCCGCGATCAGAGACTAAAGAGCCTCCCTCCTCGGAGCCAGCCTCAAAGAGATTGACTACTTCAGAGGCTTTCGCATAGCGGATACGAATGAACTCAGATTGCAGTGGTGCCAGCTCGGCAATCTGCTTATTAGATTCGATTTCCTGTCGCTCACGTTCTGCGATTTCAATCGCTGGCGCCACCATCAAGACGTTACCGATACGACGGCTATCGAGACCTTTAGTTTTCAGCACAAGCTCTAAAGCCTGATCCCAGGGTACATTTTGCAACCTTAAGGTGATATTGCCGTTAACGGTGTCTGACGCCACCAGATTGAGGTCGGTAAAGTCAGCAATCAACTGCAGAACAGCACGCACCTCAATGTCCTGAAAGTTAAGAGAGATGCGCTCACCGACATAGGTAAACTCATTTAAGCGAGCCTTCTTCTCATCGTCACTCAAAGGCTTGACGCTGAGGATGTACTCTTCGCCAGTCTGATAAGCTAAATAATCGTAGTTTCCAGAGGCCTCAAGTACTAAGCGGGCGCCCCGCTCAGTAGTGGTAACCTCAACTGAATTAACCGGTGTGGCAAAGTCGGTCACATCAAAGCGGCGCAACAGTCCGGCTGGAACAGTCGTGGCCAAAAACTCCAAATTAATTTTATCGCCCTCAGAGAACACATTGACATCAACAGAGGGATCACTGAGTTGCAGAATCAGGCGTCCCTCTCCCGACTCGGCCCGACGAAACTGCAAATCGGTCAGTTGCGAACGCGCTTCTACAACGGGCGTCATTTGGCTTTCCAGAACGTCATTAGCTGGAGTCGTTTTGGTATAACCCCCGCTGCTATCTTGACCTACCTGCAAAATAAGTTGATTGCCGCTGACTACTGCCTCATAGGGCACTAGCTTAATAAGATTCAGAACCAAACGGGTCTTATCGCCGGCTTCAAGCACCAAAACTCCCGTAGCGTTACCAAATGGTAAAGAAAAGCGCTTTTGATCAAGACCACTTTTGGTGTCAGGAAAATCAATGGCAATACGGGCTGGCTCTTCGATAGTGTAAGCACTGTAATCGGCAGGAGGTGCTTCACTGAAGTCGAGGCGCACTTCAAATTTACTGCCAGGCTGTGAGCTGAACGTAATATCCTCAATCACAGGCTGCGCAAGCAGGGGCGCTGCCGCCACCAGCAACAACACCAGCCCTAGGCCGGCTTGTAAATTGCTCATCCGTTTCATGTAGGACTTCTCCATTGCGAGCACACTACAACTCATGACCCTGTAAGTTCTATTACCCGGGGGCGTTCCACCCAGCCTTCGGCGGTGCCATCGGTGACTATTTCTATCACAGCAACAAATGTCTCGCCCATATCCGTGATTCTACCGTGATCCCTACCCAGAAAGTTGCCGGGGCTAACTCGATGAATCCCACCTTGTGGGTCACGCATTAGCGACCAGTAGTTGCCGCCCCGCTCCAGACGCCCCACCATTTGCAGGGAATCCAACGTAAACTGTTCCAGAAACTCTCTGGGGCGATCCAAGTCGGGCATGATGGTCGAGCGGGCACTCATACGGGTTATCTGACGGACCTCGACAGGCCTGTCAAAGGGTGCCCGCTGGCCTGTCGCTGCATAGGCAAAGGCTTCGTAAGCTGTAAACGTGGGTATTGGCTCTATCACGCCACCCGGACGCGCCCGCTTCTCTGCCATAAAGGCATCGAGATCACCCATGTCATTATCGGCACAGCCCCATAAAATGCTCGCCGTCATCAGTAAAGCGATGTAACGCCGAACAGGGATTAAACGTTTAAAGTTCATCAGCCAATCCATCTTTGTAGCGATACGTTTTGGCGACGATGTTCATTTGCAGCTGATTGGTATTTGTACCTGATGACGCAATATTAAAATCATGAAGAGTCACAATACGCGGCAACCCTGCCATCCCTGAGATGAAAGCACCCAGGTCATGGTAAGACCCCACTGCGACAATACTAATCGGCAACTCGATATAAAACTCCTGTGGCACCTCGGGGAGTAAATCAATCTTACTGATCGCCAGACCATTCTGCTCCCCCTTATTAGTAATATCCTCGAGCAGTCCTGGAACTTCGGTATCACTTGGGAGCTGACTTACTAGAGCACCAAAGCTCTCCTCCATTTCCAGCATTTGCCGTTTGTAGGCCTCAAGATTAGCCGCCTCAAAGGATAATCGCTCAAAGTCACGACGCAGCTCCGACTCGCTATCACGCTCTTTGTTCAGTTTCTTTTGGAGACCATCGACGTGATAGTAGTAGCCACCAATCAGTAATGCCATGAGCAAAAGGAATGCCGCTAAAATTTTTACCGGGGTAGGCCAACCCCCCAAATTTTCAAAATCCAGATCGCCGAAATCGAATTCTCTTAGGGATTTGAAGGTATCTTCAATGGCCATCGCTATAGCTCCTCTTCCTGCTCAGGAAGCTGAATGCTAACGGTCAACTTAAAAGTCGTCGCCTGACCTCCATAAGCAGGCGCAGCCCTTACCCCATCTAAATTGGGGTTTTGTAACCAATCTGAAGCCTCCAATCGCCGCATCAAGCTCGAAACACGATTATTGGATTCCGCCACGCCCTCGATTTCAATTTTACCGTCACCCGAGACGAGGCTGGTGTAAAAGAGGCCATCTGGGACAGTCCTGACCAGCTGATCCATAATTCGGACAATGATCGGACGGTTCCCCTGTAAGTCTTGAATGATGCGCATGCGCTCAAGTAGCTCAGTGCGTCGACTCCGCAGGTCGCGTATTTCTGCGACCTCTTTATCCAGCTCTGCAATATTTTGTCGCACATAAGCATTGCGCCGCTCTTGAACACCAATACGACTATCGAATAGTAAATCCGTGACGAACAAAATAAAGATGGCCACAAGAACCATCAGTGCCAAACTCGCAATAAATTCCTTCTTACGCTCTGCGCGGAGTTCTTCGCGCCAGGGTAAGAGGTTAATAGTGGCCATTAGTCAAAACTCCGCAGAGCCAAACCACAGGCAATCATCATTGCCGGCGCATCAGAATTCAATGCCACGGCGTTTACTTTAGGAGAAATACTCATATCGGCAAATGGGTTTGCCACAATCGTCCGACAGCCCAGCCGGCCCGCTACCAGAGGCTCTAAGCCATCCATCGCAGCGACGCCTCCCGCCAAGATGACGCAATCAACGCTATTGAAATCGCTAGAAGAAAAAAAGAACTGCAGTGATCTTCCAACCTGCTGAACCACTGCCTCGCGAAAGGGTTCGAGCACATCAGCCTCATAATCGTCAGGTAGACCACCCTGCTTTTTAGCAAGACCCGCTTCCTCAAGGGGTAGACCGTATCGGCGCATAATTTCATCGGTCAACTGTTTGCCCCCAAACAGCTGTTCCCGGGTGTAGACAGTTTCGCCTTTATGCAGCACCGACAGCGTTGTCATCGTCGCACCGATATCTACCACCGCAACGGTGGCGGTCTCTTCGATTTGCCACTGAACCTTGATTAAATCAAACGCCCGCTCCATAGCATACGCTTCGACGTCGATCACTTTGGGTATCAGGTCAGCAAGCTCAAGGGACTCCACCCGTGCATCAATCGTTTCGCGACGACACGCCGCAAGTAGCACTTCGACCTGGTCAGAACGACCCGCTGACAGCCCCTGAACCTCAAAATCAATGGCAACTTCGTCTAGGGGGTACGGAATATATTGGTCGGCCTCAAGGGTCAGCTGAGTCTCCATATCATCGTCGTTTAACCCCAATGGCATGGGAAGCGTTTTGGTTATCACCGACGAGCCCGCCACCGCAGCACATACCAACTTGTTCTTAGACCTTGCACGGGTATAAAGGCTGCGCAGAGAATCGGCCACGGCTTCCGTATTGTTAATATTTTTTTCTACGACAGAATTCTGAGGCAAAGAGGCGACCGCAAAAGCTTCGACACGAAAGCGGTCCCCCGACCGACTCAGCTCAATCAGCTTTATCGTCGTCGAGCTAATATCAATGCCCAACATTTGAGACGGTTTTCGCTTTCCAAAAAGGCCTAGCACTCTCTCAATCTCATCCCGCTTTGATAATTTACCACCAAATTCTGTAGGCTAAGAACAACGCACCTACGAGTATGCTTGGTATAATACTTCTTTATGGTGCACTACAAGCCTGTAAAAAGGCCACTTTGACGCAGTAATTTGCGCCCTTACCTGACAAAGTACACCTCCTCAAACACTGCTTAGCCGATTTTCCGCTGATTTGGGAGCAATTAGGTCTTAGTTATGACCCGAACATTATTAATCAGCTTTATTATCGCAGGTTGTGCCGCTATTTGGTGGCTAGCAGGCCTATATCTATATTTAAGCCCTAATTTACCTGACGCGGATACGTTGCGCGACGTTAAGTTGCAGACACCCATGAAGGTTATGAGCAGTGACAACCGGCTTATTGGACAGTTTGGCGAGCAAAAAAGGAGCCCCCTAAAGTTTGACGAGATTCCCAGCGATTTCGTAAACGCCTTGCTAGCAGCAGAAGATGATCAATTTTTTGAGCACAGCGGCGTTGATTTCTTGGGGCTGGCGAGAGCGGTCTCAGAGCTTATTGCCACTGGGCAAAAGCGTTCGGGAGGCAGCACGCTGACCATGCAGGTTGCGCGCAATTATGCCCTCACGCTGGAACAAACCTTTCTTCGCAAATTCAATGAAATTCTTTTGGCTCTTGAAGTCGAACGCGTACTCAGCAAGGAAGAAATCTTTGAACTCTACGTCAACCGGATTTTTTTAGGCCACCGGTCTTATGGCTTCGAAGCAGCAGCGCAAACCTATTATGGGAAGCCCCTATCAGAACTAACCTTGGCGCAGCACGCCATGCTGGCAGGCATACCCAAAGCTCCCTCAAGAAATAACCCTCTGAGCAACCCCGAGAGAGCAAAAATTAGAAGGGATTGGATTCTTGGTCGCATGGCATCATTAGACATGATCGACGCTGCAACCCGCGACAGCAGTCGCAAAATTCCTGTTATAGCAACCTATAGCGGCTTGCAGGTTGAGGTTGAAGCCGACTACGTTGCTGAAATGGTGCGCAAAGAAATGCTTGAGCGTTTTGGTAAAGGCGCCTACAGCGATGGTTATGTCGTGTACACCACAGTGGACGGTAAAGCTCAGATTGCGGCACGACAGGCATTGGTTAACGGACTTCGTACCTACGACAAACGCCATGGCTGGAGAGGACCTGAGCGCCAACTGCCTCCAGGCGAAGAAGAAAGTGAAGAACAACTGCGGAAACGATGGCAAAGGGCACTCGATGAGATGCCCGTGATTGTTGATCTTGTGCCCGCTATTGTGACCTCAATCGACGCTACGGGTGCTTCTGTTCTCAGCAAAAGTGGTGAGCATCAGCGTCTTGAATGGCACAACGGCCTAGAGAGCACCCGCCGCTACCGAACTGAAAACCTGACAACGCCGGCGGCCGATACCATTGAAAATTTACTTTCTGTTGGTGATCTCATTCGCATCGAATGGGATTCAGAAAAAATGCACCACCGGCTCGCTCAGGTACCTCGCGCCCAAGCGGCGCTGGTAGCGCTAAACCCAGACAATGGTGCTATTCGTGCACTGGTGGGGGGCATGGGGTTCGAGCTGTCAAAGTTCAATCGAGTGACGCAGGCTCGACGACAACCGGGCTCTAATTTCAAAGCATTTTTATATGCGGCTGCGCTGGAGCACGGTATAACGCCCGCTACCCTCATTAATGATGCGCCCATCGTTTTGGACAATCTATCCAGCGATGAAATATGGCGCCCAGAAAATGATAGCGGCCGATTTTATGGCCCGACCCGACTGCGCAACGCGTTAACCTATTCCCGCAATCTGGTCTCCATTCGAGTACTGCAGCGGCTAGGCCTTAATCGTTTCATAGACTACGTTGAGCAATTGGGTTTCAACACAGACGGCATGGCAAAAAATCTGACCTTGGCACTGGGCACCCATGCCTATACGCCCCTTGAAATTGCAGCGGGCTACGCCATCGTCGCTAACGGTGGTTTTAGGGTAGAACCCTACTTAATAGAACGCATCGAGGATGCCACGGGCAACGTCATCTATCAGGCAGACCCCTGGGTTGTTTGCTCCAACTGCGCAGAGAATACCGCTGAAAATATAGAAGCATTGCGCATGGAAGACATCCTGCAACCGATCGATCGTGATGTCAGGGAAGCACCACAGGTCATGGACCCCAGAGCAAGCTATCTCATGTCATCCATGCTCCGCGACGTTATTACCAGCGGTACCGGAAGGCGAGCTCGGGTGTTGGAGCGTAGTGATATCGCCGGAAAGACAGGCACGACCAACGGCCCTAGAGATGCCTGGTTTTCAGGCTTCAATCCCGATCTAGTTACCACAGCTTGGGTCGGCTTTGACGACTATAGCCTACTGGGCAAGCGAGAATTTGGCGGTACCGCAGCACTGCCAATTTGGATAGATTTTATGCGAGAGGTCTTGCCCGAAGAGCAGTCCTTGCCTGAGATGCCCAGTGGCGTGGTGCGCCTGAGAATAGACCGTAAGACAGGCAGACGTGTCACAGGCATGCCAGAGGGCAGTGTTTACGAATACTTCTTTGAGGAATTTCTTCCCGCTCAAACATCCGATGGCGACAAACCGGTTGGCACTGACGAGCTAGAAGGGCTTTTCTAAAGCAGAATAACCTCAACCCTAGTGATTAAACCCAACCACTCAGCGCCAATTGCGATCAGCGCCAAAACCAACACCACCCCAGAGTTGCTCTTCGTAATCTTCATCAATTTCGCAGCGGGCAACACCCGAAGCCTGAGCAGCACGGGCTACCGCCGGTGCGATAATGGGCATCAGCCGGGGATCCATAGGCTTGGGCAAAATGTAATTCGGACCGTATTCCAAATCGATGAGACTGTAGGCATCCAACACAGATTCAGGCACTGGTTCTCTCGCCAATTCAGCCAAAGCATTAACCGTTGCAATTTTCATGGCCTCATTAATGGTCGAGGCTCTTACGTCTAATGCACCCCGGAAAATAAATGGGAACCCCAAAACATTGTTGACCTGATTGGGCAGGTCAGACCGCCCTGTGGCCATAACGATGTCGCTACGGGTAGCCATGGCGAGCTCGCGCTTAATCTCAGGATCGGGGTTGGAACATGCAAAAATTATAGGCCGAGGCGCCATTGACGCGACCATGTCCTGAGAGACCAAGTCGGAACCAGAAAGCCCAACAAAGACATCACAGCCTTTCATCGCGTCATCGAGGGTCCGTTTGTCAGTATTGACCGCGAAGAGCGCTTTTTGTTCATTGAGCTGCTCGCGCCCGGCATGGATGACGCCCTGACGATCCAACATCAGCATGCGCCCCGGATCAGCACCCATTTCCAACAGCAGTTTCATACAAGCAACTGCTGCCGCTCCCGCGCCCAAACACACGACATTAACGTTATCTAGTGTCTTCTGTTGGATCTCAAGGGCATTAACCAGAGCTGCAGCGGTAACAATAGCGGTACCGTGTTGATCATCATGAAAAATAGGAATATCACACAAGCCCTGAAGCCTGCGCTCAATTTCGAAGCACTCAGGCGCTTTGATGTCTTCAAGATTGATACCTCCATAAGTGCAGGCAATGGCGCTTACGGTATTGACGAAAGTATCGACATCCTGAGTATCGACCAACACATCGATAGCATTGATATTGGCAAAACGCTTAAAGAGTAAGGCTTTCCCTTCCATTACCGGCTTACTCGCCAGCGCACCTAGGTTGCCCAATCCAAGAACAGCACTACCATTAGAAATGACCGCGACACTGTTGCCTTTCCCGGTGTAACGATAGGCAAGCTGCGGATCCAGTGCTATTTGGCTGCAGGGTTCCGCAACGCCGGGAGAATAGGCCATCGCCAAGTGGCGCATGGTATCGGCAGGCTTTGTCAGCTCAACACTAATCTTGCCCGGAATCGGCAAGGCATGATAATCGAGGGCATCTTTCAGAAGTTGCTTTGACATATACGTCGACCTTCCGCTCTGAATGCCACTTAGCGGCATTCGAGACAAAAAAAACGCCGGCTTGGCCGGCGCTTATTTCCCCTAAGGGGCCTATTTCTTCAGGCTTCTGCCTGCGAAGCGCTTATTAAAACGATCTACTCGACCGCCAGTATCCAAGATTTTCTGCTTCCCAGTAAAGAAGGGATGGCATTGGCTGCAGACATCCAACAAAATGTCTTCGCAGACTGTTGAACGGGTCTTGATTTCGTTGCCACAGCTACAACGAGCAGTGATTTCCTCGTAACGCGGATGAGTGTCGGCTTTCATGAACAGATTCCTTGCAACCCCCCACACGGAGGCGCCATAAAAAAAGAGGACGAAGGTTACCAGAAACCGAAGGTTTATCAAGGCCCAAGAAACAATGGAATTCCCAACAGTTCAACATCGAGGATCAAACTTGCCACAGCGACCAGACAACGCCCAAACCCTGTTGCGCTGCGCTGTACCCATTCCTGTTCGGGGATACCTGGATTATCTGCCGGCAAAAGGTACTGACACGTTACCCGCGGTTGGAAGCCGAATTCTAGTGCCCCTGGGATCTCGGCAACTTGTGGGTATTGTCACCGAAATTCTAGGGTCCACTAACGTCGACCCAGCCAAACTGAAACGCACCAAGAATTATCTGGATAAAAACCCACTGATTGATCCTGCCGTGCTCGAGCTGTTGAGCTGGACCGCAGATTACTACCAGCACCCTCCCGGTGAGACATTAATTTTAGGCCTATCACCCAGAGAGAGACGAGGAGAGTCACCGGCAAGTGTCCACGACCGTGGATTTAATCTTACGCTGCGTGGTGAAGGTCTGTCGGACACATCACTGAGTCGCGCACCCCGCCAGCAGGCCCTTATCGCTGCACTACGTAATGGACCCAAAACCCGCAGCGAGCTGCAATCTTTGGGGTTTAAGCCAGATAACTTCCGCACGCTGTTGGCTAGCGCTTTAATTGAACCCGTGGAAATTCTCGCCAATAAAGCCTGGGAATGTAGGGCTCCACTGAGCGCCAACAATGAACAGAACACCGCCATCACTGCAATTACAGCATCACTGGGCCAATTTACCTGTCATTTATTAGAGGGCGTCACGGGCAGCGGAAAAACCGAGGTTTACTTACAGGCCATTGCCGCCGCCATCGCCCGCCAAGAGCAAACCCTCGTACTGATTCCTGAAATCGGCCTGACACCACAGTTGGTCAAGCGCTTCAACGACCGCTTTGATTGTCCTATCGTTACGCTGCATTCGGGCCTCGGTGGCGCCGAGAGGGATCGTAATTGGCAGGCCGCAAGAACCCAGCAGGCAGGCATTATTATCGGTACGCGATCTGCTGTCTTTGCGCCAATGCTGACACCGGGCTTGATCATTGTTGATGAAGAGCACGACGTATCGCTGAATCAACAGGATGGTCTGCGCTATTCAGCCCGAGACGTCGCCGTCAAAAGAGCGCAACTCAGTGGTTGCCCTGTGGTTCTGGGTTCGGCCACGCCAAGCCTAGAGTCCATGGCAAATGCCACGAGCGAGCGTTACCAGTGGCACCGACTGACGCAACGGGCTGCAGGTGCCCATCCCCCCAGTAAACGCATTATTGATATTCGCGGATTAGCGCTGCGCGCAGGGCTCTCAGCGCAATTACAAACCAAAATGAAGGAGGTGCTGGCTCGAGGCGAACAAGTATTATTATTTTTAAATCGCAGGGGCTTTGCACCAACGTTGTTATGCCATGACTGCGGTTGGACCGCTGAATGCCAAAACTGCGACGCCCGGCAAACCTTGCATAAAAAGCCACCGCGTGTGCAGTGTCATCATTGTGGACAGCAAAACCCTTTGCCAAAACTGTGCCCTCAGTGTCACGGGCAGCGGCTCGTGGCCAGTGGCCTCGGGACCGAACAAACCGAGCAGGCGCTGAAAAAAGATTTTCCCGACGTCCCCGTATATCGCGTGGATAGTGACAGTATGTCTGGCCGGCATGCGATGGCGACATTTACCCAAACAGTCGAAAACGCAGGGGCCTGTATCATGTTGGGCACACAACTGCTGGCTAAGGGTCACCATTTCCCAAAGGTCACATGTGTGGGTGTCCTAGACGCTGACTCGCTGCTAATGAGTCCAGATTTCCGCGGCGAAGAGCGCTTAGCACAGCTACTCACTCAAGTGGGTGGTCGGGCGGGCCGCGCGCAACGGTCAGGAGAGGTCATAATCCAAACTCGACACCCTGAACACCCCATAATGATGGCGGTGCTGGAAAAAAATTGGCGCTCGCTATCGACACAGCTGCTGTTATCCCGTGAAGCTCAAGGGCTCCCTCCAAACGGAGCCCTAGCAGCTTTACGCTGCGACAGTGCCACACCCGACGCAGGAGCAGCATTCCTTGTCGCCTTAATAAAAGCCTACCGGTCGCAAACTCCAGATCCGTTAATACGTCTAGTCGGGCCACTGTCCGCTCCCATGGCCCGGCGTGCCGGGCTATATCGTAGCCATATTGTTATCGCGGGCCCAAAACGATCCGGGGTTCATGCCAGTGTAAAAAAACTGGTCGTGCTGGCCTCTGAAAAGAGAGCGCCCAACGGTTTACGTTGGTTTGTCGATGTAGACCCCTCAGAGCCGTTATGAGTATTTACCAGGCCCATAAAAGTTAAGCCTCTGTCAAAAAGGTGCCAGCTCGGGGATAATTCCGTCCGTCCCAGCGTGCTAGGCATGCGAAAACCGTGGAGTAGATAATTATGAAGGAAGCGCTTACTTCGCTTCTGGATCAGGCTATGAAGGCGTTGATAGCCAAAGAACAGGTGCCGGAAGTGCCGGATCTTGTCCCCCAGATTGATCACACCAAAGACCCCAGCCATGGTGACCTTGCCACTAATCTAGCCATGGTGCTGGCTAAAAAGGCACGCATGGCTCCCCGGGATCTCGCTGCGATGATCATTGACGCGCTGCCCGCCAATGACTTCGTAGCCAAAACTGAGATCGCCGGTCCGGGATTCATTAATTTTTTTCTCAATCAATCAAGCCACGTCGAGGTTATCCGTTCCATTCTCGCCAACGGATCTGAGTTTGGAAACAGTAATAAAGGCGGAGGCCGTCGGGCTCAAGTTGAGTTCGTTTCGGCTAATCCCACCGGGCCTTTGCATGTCGGTCATGGCCGTGGCGCGGCAATTGGCGACTCACTCGCGCGACTGTTAGTCGCTACCGGCTGGTCTGTACACCGAGAGTTTTATTACAACGATGCGGGACAGCAGATCGTCAATTTAGCGCGATCGGTGCAAGCCCGAGCCCAAGGGCTGACGCCCGAGGACTCAGACTGGCCAGAAGACGGTTACCGTGGCACCTACATTACCGATCTTGCGACCGCCTACCAAAATAAAATCACCGTTTCCGCGGCGGACCGCACCATCACAGCACTGGGTGATATTGATAATCTAGACGCCATTCGTGACTTCGCCGTGGCTTGGTTGCGTCGGGAACAGGATCTCGACTTAAAAGCCTTCGGCGTCCGTTTCGATGAATATTTTCTAGAAAGTGCACTGTACGAAAGTGGCGAGGTTAACGACACGGTATCGGCTCTTGAGAGCGCCGGACATACCTACGAGCAAGAGGGTGCACTTTGGCTACGAACCAGTGACTTTGGCGATGACAAAGACCGGGTGATGCGCAAAAAGGATGGGGAGTACACCTATTTTGTGCCGGATGTAGCCTACCACCTCAATAAATGGCAACGCGGTTTTGAGCGGGTGATCAACGAGCAAGGTGCCGACCATCACAGCACCATTACCCGAGTCAGAGCGGGGCTGCAGGGATTAGGTAAGGATATTCCTGCAGGATGGCCCGAATACGTGTTGCACCAAATGGTCACCGTCATGCGTGACGGGGCTGAGGTTAAGCTGTCGAAGCGCGCCGGCAGCTACGTAACCTTGCGGGATCTCATTGAGTGGGTGGGCAGAGATGCCACGCGCTTTTTTCTGGCCGCACGCTCGGCCTCATCTCAATTAACTTTTGATATCGACCTAGCCCTCGCCCAGTCCAATGAAAATCCGGTGTTTTACATACAATATGCCCATGCCAGAGTTTGTAGCGTCAAACGCAAAGCCCTCACCGAAGGCGCCGATTGGACAGCAGAGGCCGGACTCGACCACTTGAACACGCTAACCACCGCTGAAGAACTGGCGCTAGCCTTGCTTCTAGCCAAGTTTCCCGAGGTTGTCGCTAATGCCGCACAGCGCCTTGAACCCCACGATATTGCCAATTACTTGCGCGAGGTTGCCGCAGCCTTTCACGGTTTATATAACGCCCACAAGCTGGTTGACGCCGATAACAAGAGTCAATCGCTAGCGCGAATTAGCCTTGCAGAGGCAACACGCCAGGTGATTGAAAACGGGCTAAACTTACTGGGCGTCTCGGCCCCAGAGAGTATGTAGCTTTGGCCACCCAATCCCGGAAACCAGCAACCCCCAGGAAACCGGCCGCGAGGGGCTCTGGACAGCGAGCGGCCAGTCGTAAGCCCAGCGCTAATAGACGTAAGACCGCATCCACCAACGGTCCACCGTCACTGACATTGGCTCACGTGCAAGGGTTTGGGGTCGGTATTACAGCAGGACTTCTACTCGGGGTTATTGGCTTTGCCTGGCTAACGAATCAGGGCAATACAGTAGCCACTGCAACTATCGAAGAATCTCAGGTCGCGCCTGCGAACGACGACCCTCAACCTCGCTTCGACTTTTATACGGTGCTGCCATCCCAGACACTCGACCTGACTTCAGACGTTGAGCCGCCCGATATCAACGGTAGCGGGCAGGGTGATCTCTACGTATTGCAGGCGGGATCTTTTAGAGCTCGCAACGACGCAGATCGGCGTCGTGGTGAACTGGTGCTGCTGGGATTAGACCCCACTATTGAACAAACTGAAGGCGACAATGGCGCTTGGTATCGCGTTTATCTGGGGCCTTTCAAAAGTCGCTCAAAAATGGCTCAAGCGCGCTCTATTACGGCACAGCAATCGATTGATACTTTGCTACTACGCAGACCACGTTCGCCCTGAACGGCAAGGAGAAAGAGCATGGAACAATTCCACGGCACCACCATTGTATCGGTGCGTAGAGACGGTCAGGTGGCAATCGGTGGTGACGGTCAAGTCTCCATGGGTAATACCGTCATGAAAGGTAATGCCCGAAAGGTCAGACGCCTCTACAAAGACAGTGTCATTGCCGGTTTTGCCGGGGGCACAGCAGACGCTTTTACACTGTTTGAGCTTTTCGAAGCTCAGCTAGAAAAATACCAGGGCCAGTTGACACGCGCCGCCGTAGAACTCGCTAAACTGTGGCGGTCAGAACGCGCTTTACGCCGGCTCGAGGCCCTACTCGCAGTGGCAGACGCTAACACGTCGCTCATTATCACTGGCAACGGCGATGTTATAGAACCGGAGAATAGTCTTATCGCGATCGGTTCCGGCGGGCCCTATGCTCAGGCAGCAGCACATGCCCTCATCGAAAACACGACCCTTTCGGCCGAGGAAATTGTAAAGAAAAGCCTGTCTATAGCGGGCGATATTTGCGTATTCACTAATCACAACCAAACCATAGAGACCCTAGCCTGAATCATGTCAAATATGACTCCCCGCGAAATTGTCCATGCACTGGACCAACACATTATCGGTCAGGCCGAAGCCAAGCGTGCGGTGGCCATAGCCCTACGCAACCGCTGGCGACGTCAACAGCTTGAGCCCGATCTGCGCAGCGAGATTACTCCCAAGAATATCTTGATGATTGGCCCAACCGGCGTCGGTAAAACAGAAATCGCACGACGACTCGCCAAGCTAGCAGGGGCACCCTTTGTAAAGGTGGAGGCCACTAAATTTACGGAAGTCGGATACGTGGGTCGTGACGTAGAGTCTATGATTCGCGATCTCGTAGAGACCGCCATTACTCTCCTGCGAGAGGAAGCGCTGATCAAAGTTCGTACGCGAGCCAAAGATGCTGCGGAAGAACGCTTGCTAGACCTATTGTTACCACCCGACCGTGACGACAGCAACGCAAGCACCCGACAAGTGTTGCGTAAAAAGCTTCGTGAAGGTGACCTCAATGACCGGGAAGTTGAAATTGAAGTCAAAAATCCCGCCAGCAGCGTCGATATCATGGCACCCCCCGGTATGGAAGAGATGACGCAGCAACTTCAGGGCATGTTTGCGAACCTCAACAAAGGCGGGAAACCCCGTAAAGCGCCGATTCAGGAGGCACTTAAGTTATTGGAAGATGAAGAGGCCAGCAAACTCATTGATCCTGAAGATCTAAAAGCTCAAGCTCTCTCCGCCGCCGAACAAACGGGTATTATTTTCATTGATGAGATTGATAAGGTGGCCAGACGCGGTGAAATGGGCGGCGCGGATGTCTCCCGTGAAGGCGTGCAACGCGACCTCTTGCCACTGATAGAGGGCTGCTCGGTCACCACCAAGCACGGCACCATTAAAACCGACCACATTTTATTTATTGCTTCAGGTGCTTTTCACCTGTCAAAACCTGCCGATCTCATTCCTGAGCTACAGGGTCGCCTGCCTATTCGAGTGGAACTTGCAGCGCTAACAAGCGAGGATTTTCAGCGCATATTGACAGAGCCTAAAGCAGCCTTGACCGCCCAATATCAAGCTTTACTTGCCACAGAAGGCGTCACCATACACTTTACCGAGTCAGGGGTTGGGCGGATCGCTGAAATCGCCTGGCAAGTTAATGAGCGTGCTGAAAATATTGGTGCGCGTCGATTGGCCACGGCAATGGAAAGGCTACTTGAGGAAATATCTTTTAGTGCGTCTGACGCTGGGGTCGGCGAATCTGAAGTGACCATCGATAGAGACTATGTCGATAATCAGCTCGGCGAATTGGCCAATGACGACGATTTATCACGGTTTATATTATGAAGCCTGATGACGCTGAACATACTGTTGACCGGATTCACTACGCTCGCAATCAACGGACCTTAGATCTGGTATTCAGTGACGGGCTAACGGGTTCCTTAACCGCAGAGTTTCTTAGAGTGTTTTCTCCATCGGCAGAGGTTCGGGGTCACGGTCCAGGGCAGGAAGTCCTTCAAACCGGCAAATCGGGGGTTCAAATTACCGCCATTAATCCCGTAGGACACTATGCAGTACAACTCGTTTTTGACGACGGCCATGATAGTGGCCTGTACAGCTGGAGTTATTTGCATGATCTGGTCAATCGACAGCCAGAACTGTGGCAGGATTACAACGCTCGCCTTCATGCGGCTGGCCTTGGCCGTGACGCTGACACGCAGGTGCTCATGTTCCAGCCCTAATCCAACGCTATTAGCCCTGTTACGCGACAGCGACTCAGCTCGGTTACAATAAGCGGATGAGCCCCGCCGGAAACTCACTATGACTGATAAAACTAATGCCGCATCTGGCGAAACGACTGACTTCGGCTTCGAAACAGTCAACAAGAATGAGAAGGAAGGCCTGGTCCGTGGTGTCTTCGACTCTGTAGCCAATCGCTATGATTTGATGAACGATCTGATGTCAGCGGGCATTCATCGATTGTGGAAGCGTTTCACCATTGAACTCAGTGCCGTTCGACCCGGGCAGACAGTACTGGATATTGCGGGTGGCACCGGTGATCTCGCAGCGAAATTTTCTCGACTAGTTGGCGATAACGGCAAGGTGCTCCTCGCCGACATCAATGACTCGATGTTAAAGGTAGGGCGTGATCGGCTGCTGGATTCCGGGGCCGTGGGAAATTTGCACATGGTGCAATGCGACGCCCAAATGCTGCCGTTTCCCGATGCCTCCATTGATTGCATCACCATTGCCTTTGGACTGCGCAATGTTACCGACAAAGACATGGCCCTTCGGTCTATGGAGCGCATTCTAAAGCCCGGTGGCCGACTCCTGGTGTTGGAATTCTCAAAGCCGGTCAACCCAATATTTGAAAAAATTTACGATACCTACTCGTTTCGAGTTCTGCCATTGATGGGACAGCTATTTACTAATGATGCTGACAGCTACCGCTATTTGGCTGAATCCATTCGTAAACACCCAGATCAAGATACCTTGTTGGGGATGATGGAAGATGCCGGGCTTGTTAATTGTGAGTACCACAATATGACCGGTGGTATTGTCGCCGTTCATAGGGGTATCAAGGCGTAGCCGTGAATACTCATCACGACCCCGCAATCATTACGGCCGTCTTAATGGCGGCCGAAGGTGCGATAAATCGTGGCTTAGAGCTGGATCCCGCCAGCGCCAGAGACCTGGCAGATCTCAGCGGGACCGTCTTGGCTATTGAGTGCTGGGCTCCAGCCCTTGAAGTATTTGCCATTGTTGAACCCGAAGGGCGACTCCATCTAACACCCTACTGCGAGCAAGCTTGCAGTGTTCGTGTCAGAGGCGGTCTCAACGACTATTTGGCGCTGACAACCGCCGAGGACCCCGCAGTAACGTTGATCAATAGTGACCTCGAAATTATTGGCAACAGCGCACCACTGATTGCTCTGCAAACCTTAGTTGCCAAAATGCAACCCGACTGGGAAGCCCCTCTTGTAGGTGTGCTCGGCGACGTCGCCGGACACCAGTTGGCTAACTTACTGAGGCAGATCTTTCGGTGGGGAGAAGCCAGTAGTAAAAGTTTCCGACGGCAATTGTCCGAATTCATTCTCGAAGAAGGGCGATTATCGCCTCCCGCAGCCGAACTGGAATATTTTTATCAGGAAATCGATTCCCTAGTCTTAAAGGTAGACAGACTCGAATCTCGCTTGAAGCGGCTCGCCCAGCGGCTGAAGACCCCAGCACGATGATCGGTCGCGTTCTGACAGTCTGGCGCACCATCCGCAAACAGCGGCTGTATGAGCTCGCGCCAGCTCAGCGGCAAACTAAATTGGGCCGTTTAATTTTCCAACCTCTGGGTTCAGATAAAAATGCGTCAAGTGAAAGCCCGGGACAAAGGTTGCGAGTGGCTCTGGAAACCTTAGGGCCAATTTTTATCAAGTTTGGCCAGTTACTCTCCACAAGACGCGACCTGTTACCCGACGACATTGCGGATGAGCTTGCACAGCTGCAAGACAACGTCCCACCCTTCCCCTCAGAAGACGCTATTGCGTGTATTGAAGCCGCCTTAGGGGGGTCTATAAATGAACACTTTGCTTCCTTTGAGCAAGCGCCACTCGCCGCCGCCTCGGTGGCACAGGTGCATGCAGCAACATTACCGACGGGCGAGGCGGTTGTCGTCAAAGTCTTACGCCCTGAGATTGACAGCGTTATTCGCGCAGACCTCAAGCTAATTGCCGCCCTAGCCTGGGCGATTGCGCGCTTCCTCAAAGAGGGGCGTCGACTTAAACCCCTTGAGGTCGCTGCCGATTATGAGCGCACTCTACTCAACGAGCTTAATTTACGCCGTGAGGCCGGCAACGCCTCCCAACTACGCCGCAACTTTGCAGGCAGCGAACTCGTTTATGTACCAGAGGTGCACTGGGGGCTGGTATCTGAAAAAGTCATGGTTAGTGAACGTATTTACGGAGTGCCCGTCACCGACGTGGCGACTCTAAAACAGCAAGGCGTCGATATGAAGATCCTTGCCGAACGCGGCGTTGAGATATTTTTCACACAGGTATTCCGCGACAGCTTTTTCCATGCCGACATGCATCCTGGGAACATCTTTGTCGATACGACAGATCCACTGAACCCCTCTTACTTGGCCATTGACTGTGCCATTGTAGGGCAGCTCGATGAGCACGACCTTTATTACCTCGCCCGAAATTTACTGGCTATTTTCCAGCAGGACTACCGGTTAGTGGCAAAGCTACACGTGGAGTGTGGATGGGTGCCAGCGGAGACTTCCATCGCCGAGTTTGAGTCGGCCATGCGAACCCTATGTGAACCCATTTTCGAGCGCCCGCTAGCGGATATCTCTTTCGGGCACATGCTGATCAGCCTTTTTCGAACGGCGGGACAGTTTGAAATGCCAATTCAGCCCCAGCTGGTACTGCTGCAAAAAACCCTTCTGAATATTGAAGGACTGGGTCGCCAGTTATATCCCGACCTCAATTTATGGGACACCGCCAAACCCTTTCTGGAGCGCTGGCTAGCCGATCGCTACGCACCTCAGACTGTGCTGCGGCGCCTGCAACAAGAGGCGCCTTTTTGGCTGGAGGCCCTCCCCCGATTACCTGATCTCATCATCAAAAATTTGCAGCAAGATCCGTCTGATCAACCTAAAACTACCGCCTTCAATTACAGAACACCCGTATTGATCGCCTTGGGTCTGGGGCTAGTTACCCTCGCAAATGGAACCCCCGAGGAGCCGATAATATTCATAGCGGGGGCAGTCTTGTTAGCCCTCGCCTGCTTTTCAAATAAGCATCCATAATTAAGTCTGGCATACTGCACCCATGACATTAGACGTTGACACAATAAGCCCCCGCTGGAACGCTCAGGGTTTGATCCCCGCCGTAGCCCAAGACGCTACCAGTGGCGAAGTGCTCATGCTGGCTTGGATGAACGAGAAGGCCCTAAAACTAACATTGGCTGAGGGCCGAGCCGTTTACTGGTCTCGATCGCGAAGTGCACTGTGGCGAAAGGGCGAAACCTCTGGTCATATTCAACGCTTAGTTGATATTAAGCTCGATTGTGATGGTGATACCCTACTACTCAGAGTTGAACAAACCGGTGCAGCCTGTCATACCGGACGTTACAGCTGCTTTTTTTACGAACACACGGAGGGTAGTTGGGTGGCACAGGATAATTCCCCATGAGCGACGTACTCGAAGCTTTACAGGAAACCCTTGAAGCCCGTAAGTCTGACGGTGCCGAAAATTCGTATGTGGCTAGCCTGTACGCACAAGGGTTGAATAAAATTCTTGAAAAAGTGGGTGAGGAAGCAACCGAAACTGTACTTGCGGCTAAGGATTATGACGGCACAGACGCCGCGCGTTTGGCGGTTATCTCAGAGACGGCAGATCTCTGGTTTCATTCTTTAGTCATGCTGGCACACCTAGACCTTCGCTATGACGAAGTTCTCGATACACTGGGCAATCGTATTGGCATCTCGGGTATCGAGGAAAAGGCTGCGAGAGCTGAAAAATAATCCGCGTTTACGTTGCGCGGCTAGGTAAAAATGGGAAGGTACATTTATGGGACTTGGTGGAATTAGTATTTGGCAGTTGCTGATAGTACTAGCGATTGTCGTCATGTTATTCGGCACTTCGCGCCTGAAAAACATTGGTAGCGACCTGGGAAGTGCCATTAAGGGCTTCAAAAGTAGCGTCAAGGACGAAGGTGGCAGTGATTCGACGGCTAGCGAGCGGCGAGAATCTGAGGTAGACACCAAGGATTCAACCCCGTCCTAAGTCGACCCTTGCATTTAGGTAGCCATCTCAGTGTTTGATATTGGATTTTTCGAGCTGCTGTTAATCAGCATCGTTGGGCTATTGGTTTTTGGCCCCGAGCAATTTCTTGACGCCGTGCGTACAACACTCCATTGGGTGAAGAAATTTCGCCGCAGCGTTGATGACGTACGCCTAGAAGTGCAGCGAGAGCTCCATAACGATGAAATTTTGAAGCAAATCAAAGACAGTGCTTCAGAGCTCGAAAACGAAATGCGTGATGTGGCGGCGCCAGTGACCGAAAAGATTGCTGCCTTAGAGCATGAGGTGCAGGCTGAGATCCACCCCACAACGGATACCGAAGTTACGGCGAGTAAACCGTTGGAATCCAAGGCAGAGCATCCTTGAGTAAGGTACCCAACGCCACAGAGACAGAGCCACAGAACGACACGATGCAGCCGCTAGTGGCGCATTTGGTGGAGCTACGAGATCGCCTGTTGCGAGCAGTGCTTGCGATTCTTGTTGCGTTTATTGGCCTTTTTCCCTTTGCCAATGAGATCTATACCTTTGTCTCTGAACCCCTGAGGAAATTACTTCCACAAGGGTCCAGTATGATTGCAACGGAGGTCGCTTCTCCGTTCCTTACGCCGTTTAAGCTCACTTTAGTGGTCGCGGTCTTCGTCGCTATTCCCTACATTTTATTTCAAGTTTGGGCCTTTGTGGCTCCGGGTATGTACCGCAAAGAAAAGCGGCTGGCTTTTCCGCTACTCGCATCAAGTGTGTTGCTATTTTACGCTGGGGCAGCCTTTGCCTATTTTGTGGTATTTCCACTCATATTCGCTTTTTTCACGAGTGTGGGCCCGAGTGACATAACAGTAATGACCGATATCAATCGGTATCTGGATTTTGTGCTGAAACTGTTTTTCGCCTTTGGTATTGCTTTCGAAATTCCGATCGCCGCTATTATTTTGATTCTTACGGGCGCAACCACTCCTGAGAAACTGGCCAAAAAACGCCCTTGGATCATCGTTGGGTGTTTTGTTGCAGGCATGCTCCTGACGCCACCCGATGTTATTTCACAGTCACTTTTGGCGCTGCCAATGTGGCTACTTTTTGAAATGGGTATTGTATTCGGCCGCCTTCTAAAGCGACGATCATCGCAATCGGAGACGCCGTGACTATAAGCGCTCGAGCATTTAGGGTAAGTCAGCGGGTCTGTATGCAGGCATCTACTGACCATTATCAATCAGAGGGGTAGCTATGATAAAAACTTTCTACCAATCACTGACTTTCGCGGTGCTACTAACAGGGGTTGTCAGCGCCCTCGCTCAAAACCCCGAAAATCAAAGCATTCTTGAAAAGACCTCAGCACTTGCTGTCTACCAATCTGAACAGCAGCTAGAGCAACTCAGCAGCGAAAGTAACGAACGAAAACTCTACCCGGCCGCAGCTCGAACACCCTTAGATGCGATACTGGGTTTTCGAAAATATTTACGTTCTGGCGACTTTGACATTGCAGCCCAATACCTTGATCTGCGCTATCTACCCGAGAATATCGCCGCAATCGAGCCCAAGAGTCTGGCTCAAGCATTAGCCTTCGTCTGGACAAAGCAAAACGCTTTAGACATCAGCGTATTAAGCGACAGCACCGAAGGACATTTGGATGATGGCCTTCCCAGTTATCGGGACCAGGTAGGTGAGGTCCAACTGAGCGAAACCGTTGTTCCCGTTTTCCTCCAGCGTATCCCCGATAACCAGGGTGATTATGTCTGGCGCATATCCAATGCCACCGTCGTGCTCATTCCGGACATGTGGGACGAGCATGGCTACTCCGAATGGGCAATCTGGCTATCTCGAACGTTACCCCCATTTACGGTCTTGGGTATGACCAACTGGCAGGCATTTTCAATGCTCATTGCTCTGGGATTATTTTGGGTTATCTCGGGCCTAATCACACGCTTTCTGGCTTGGATGTGTCTGCGCATCCCCAACAAAATCCCCCTTGCTATTCAGCATTTTTGGGCGATACCAATGCGTATCATCGCTTATGTCGCACTGCTGCGCATGGCTATGGAACAGTTGGGCCTGTCCGTAACGGCGCGCGTGTATTTGAAAAGCTCACCCCTAGAATATCTAGCCGCGACAGTTTTTATTTTG
>Ga0213863_10000651_pt1 | contig 25873 bp, 18 predicted proteins | sample PICome_8_FD_160128 | JGI IMG/M metagenome (GOLD analysis project Ga0213863, IMG submission 160128) | Coastal seawater microbial communities near Pivers Island, North Carolina, United States - PICO497 | ecosystem: Environmental > Aquatic > Marine > Coastal | place: USA: North Carolina... | reverse complement strand
CACTAGCAAATCGATCGGAAACGTGCAGAGACCAGGAGCCAGCCAATGCTTCCCCAGCCAAATCCTCCGAAGGTTCATCGATAAACAAGAATATGGGCAAAAAAATTACGGCCAAAAAGTAGGCCACGATGGAGGAAATGATCACATCCCCTATCGAATTCTGTGACGGATCAAAGCCTTCTTAGCTTGATCGTATGACCTCAGCTGACATTTGGGGCCAAAACACTTCCCCTCCCCCCGCTACTAGCCATCCCTTGAAATTCCAACCGTTTTCCCGTTCAATTCAATCATCGCAAAACCCCTTCATTGGGGTGTGCAGTACTTGGATCACTATGATTGAAGGTTTTGGTAACGTAGAGGAAGTTCCCGCAGCCTTCGCCAAAAGATTGCTGTCCTCTGTCGAGGAACTTGGATACCCATCGCTGGATTTACTCGAGTCCGCGGGGGTAACCCGCGAGGAGCTGGATTGCAAAGACAAGCACATTACCAGCGCGCAGCAGACAGCCATCATCCAGACCATCCTAACCAAAGTTGACACCCCTGGTCTGGGGCTTATCAGCGGTCGTGACGTGTCTATACTCGACTGGGGCGCTCTGGGTTATGCGTATGTCAGTAGCGCCACCCTGCGGCAAGCCCTGGACATATTTGTCCGTTTCCAACGGTTGAACGGCCCGATGGTCAACAATTACCTGCGTGAAGAAGGCGATGAGGCCAAGATCAGTGCCAAGGAGAACTACCCCCTGGGCGATGTGCACCAGTTCGCCATAGAGGATTGGCTGAGCGAAACCCGCAATGGCATTGCCCGGTTCGGAGTGCCCGACATCTCCTTCAATAGCGTATCGCTCACCTATCCAGAACCAGCGCACAGCGACCTGTATCGCGAACTATACGACTGCCCGATACTGTTTGACCAGGAAGCTAACGAGATCTGTTTTCCGAAGAAATTTTTGGACACTCCCTTCGACCTGGCAGACGAGGCGGTAGCGGAACTGTGCATCCGAAAGTGCGCAGATGTGCTGAAACATTTGTCAGAGGAAGACCCCGTGGTGGATGCGGTGCGCCGGGTTCTGCTAAGCAATCCGGGCATCACTCCTACGCTAGAGGTGGTATCCGGTTTTCTCCATATGAGCGCCCGCACACTACGCCGACGACTGAGTGAAGCAAACACCTCCTACAAGGATGTTCTCAGCGATGTGCGCCTTGGCCTGGCCGCTGAGTACCTGCGAACGACCCGTATGGCACCCAAGGAAATTGCTTACCTGATGGGCTACTCAGGTGTTACCTCTTTCCATCGAGCCTTCAAACGGCGCTTCGACCTGACCCCCAGTGAATACAGGGGCAGTGCCGAAGAAGATTGACGTCACTGCTTGGCAATATTTAAAGTCTGCATCTGGGTGTATTCGGTAATACCCTCCACACCCCACTCGACCCCGATACCAGAATACTTGGCCGCCGGGAATGGGATATTGGGAGCAAACGCCGCATGTTGATTAACCCAGGCAGAACCGCACTCCAGCTGTGAGGCCACAGATTCTGCGCGGCCGATGTCACTTGACCACACAGAGCCACCAAGCCCGAAATCGGATTGATTTGCCTTGCTGATCGCCTCATCAATATCACTGTATTTGATAATAGGCAGTATGGGACCAAACGGTTCCTCGTCCACAACCCGCGTACCGTTATCGATATCGCGGACAACTGTTAGCGGAACGTAGTAACCAGCGCCCCCCGGTACATCGCCACCTGCGATGATAGAGCCATGCTCTCGGGCATCTTCGATATAGGCACACACTTTCTCATACTGCGCCCGATTCTGTACGGGGCCGAACTCGGTCCGGGGGTCCATGCCGTCCCCAACAATTGCGGACTTTGCCAGATTAGCTATCTCCTCGCAGACTTCATCGTAGATGCTTTCATGCACATAAAGGCGTTTCAATGCGGCGCAGACCTGGCCGCTGTTCATAAACGCCGTGGCGAATATTCCCGCAGCCACTTCTCGAGGCACCGCGTCATCCAGAACAATCCCGGCATCGTTACCACCAAGCTCCAGAGTCAGGCGCTTCAGAGAATGGGCTGCACTGGCCATAATCTTCTTGCCGGTGGGTGTCGATCCGGTAAAGGACACTTTGGCAATACCCGGGTGTGAAGTAATCACAGGCCCCAGATTGTTGTTATCGGCAAGCACGTTCACAACACCGGCGGGAAAAACCTGATTGGCCAACTCTCCCAGCCTCAGTGTAGTCAGCGGAGTCATTGGCGAGGGCTTGAGTATTACGGTATTGCCTGTTAACAGGGCGGGCATCAACTTGTATACCGCCTGCACAAAAGGGAAGTTCCAGGGCATGATGGCTGCAACAACACCGAGAGGTTTACGCACCAGTTCAACACGCTGTATCTCATCGTCGATAAGCACCTGGCTTTCGACTACGGCATCGCAGTAAAACTCACCAAATACCTCGGCAAAACTCAACTCAACATTGGCACCCTCAAGCGGTTTACCCTGCTCGAGAACAAGCAACTCGGCAAGGCTATCCGCATTTGATTTAATTAACTCAACCAGTTTGCGCAGCATACCCTGTCGTTCTTCAAATGACGTGGTGCTCCAACCGGGAAAGGCCCGATTTGCTGCTGCTACGGCAAGTTCCAGTTGCTCCTCGGATGCAGTTGCTACCCGCGCTAAAACCTCTTCGTTGGCGGGGTTAATAACTGCTATTTCCGGGCCATCACCCGGCAACAATTCACCATCTATCAATAACCTATATTCGTTCATCGTAACTAGCTCTCCAGATAAGAAAAGACCCGTGGCATGTCCGCACACAGGTCTAAAACAAACAGCGGCAGCGTACTGCCGTAAGCCCAGGGGCTATAGGCTCATACTAAGCTCAACTCGATAATTGCGGCCTATTGCAGGTGTAGCCAACACATCGAGAACCTCTACAATGTTGTGGGTGTATTCTTCGTTTGAGAGGTTTGCACCTATCACCGCCACCGACCATCTCTGATCAGCCGAGCGCCATGAGGCACGGGCACCAAACAACCCATAGGAGTCCTGTGAAAACCTGTTATTGGCGTCAAAGTACTGCTCGCCAACGAAAGCGTAGTCACCCCGGAATGAAAGTTCCCCGGCATTGGATAGATCAATACTATAACTCGCGCTCAGAGCGCCGGAGTGTTCGGGAGCCCGACCAAGATAGTTACCTGAGATATCCTCACCAGCGGCCATGCCACTGTCAAACGAGGCATCCATATACGTGTAGTTGCCCCTCAGCTCGAAGTTGTCGGTCAGCAATATCTGGCCGCCCAATTCGATCCCCTGGGATGTCGCGTCTGCAGCGTTCTCGATCGCAAACACTAGATTGGAAGTGTTTTCTATCTGCAGGCCAGAGTACTCCGAATAGAACGCCGCAACATTCAGCCGTGCCCTGCCGTCCCAAAACACACCTTTCATGCCCGCTTCAAATGAGTCGTTCGTCTCTTCATCAAAGCTGGAAACTTTCTGTTGGTCACCGGCGGCGAGGTCGAGTTGTCCCAGCAACAGATCGGGCCCCTGGTTAAACCCACCGGACTTGAAGCCAGATGCATAGCTTGCGTAAACCATGACGTCGTCATTGATGCGATAGTCCAACACCACCCGCGGGTCAAACGAAGACCAAGAGTCATCCGCTTTCAATTTTCCGGTAGTGCCGGCCTTGAAGAAGTTATCGGGAACCGGGTTCTTGCAGTTAATCGTGTCAGCAGGGTCACAAGTCAGCAAAATCGGAATCACACCATCAGAGACATAGGAAACATAGCTGAAGTCTTTCTCATCGGATGAATAACGACCGCCAACAGTCAGGGTCATGTTGTCAGAGAAATTCCAGGCAATATCTCCATATACCGCATAGCTGGTATTCTGTGTATCGGCAAATGTGTCTTCCAATGCTTCTGTCTGACATTCAAGACCGCTGGCCGCCAGATCGGCACACAAACCCGGGGCTACTAACAGGTCTATCAGCAGGTTCTCTTCATAGATATAACGCGTTGCTGCATCCATATCTTCTTTGAATGCACTGACACCTACAAACCAGTCGAACTTGTCAGCGCTACCGTTTAGGCGAAACTCTTGACTCCATTGTTCCATATTCTGCGGCTCTTCGAGGTTTACCAGCGGATAGTTAAAAGCATCGGCGTCAACACCGAAGTTATAATCATTGTCGTAGTAACCCGTATTAGAAACCAAACTCAGTGACTCGTTGATATCCCAGTTGAAGTGCATTGTTGCGCGGGTATAGTCGTAACCATTCTTACCCTTGTAATCTGAAGCACTCTTACCGCTGTATAAAGGAAAGGTATCAAATGCCTCGACAGCCTCAGGAGTCACATATCCGACAGCATAGCTGCCATTGGATTCTCCCTTCTCAACATTAACATTCATCGCCAGCGAATCTGTCCAGTCGAAAGAAGCTCCCAACCGGACATTAGTGTCGTCAACATTGTTAAGCTCTCTTCCAGTTACCTCACTCTTAAAGGAACCGTCTCTTTCTTCTTTGCGAACCGCCAAACGGAAAGCCAAGCGGTCGGTTGCCGCCCAGTTGCCCGCTGCCTCGACATTCTTCTGGCCAATATCCCCGGTGCCTACCAAAACATCCAGAGAATTTCCGTCCTGATCAGGCTTACGCGTAATTACGCTGATCGCGCCAGCCGAGGTGTTTCGACCAAACAGCGTGCCCTGTGGGCCATTGAGCACTTCGACCCGCTCGACATCGAAAAATGAGCTACCTGCAATTGCGGGGCGACCAAGGGCTATACCATCTATAAAAATGCCCACACTGCTATCAACCGTAATGCCGAATGCGGCAGTACCAATTCCTCTAATTGTAAACACGCTCTCGGTATTGGAGTAGGCATCGCCGTTCAGTCCAGGGGCGTAGTAGGTCAGGTCGCCAACATCGGTGATATCAGATTCCTGCACAAAATCACCAGAAAATGCGCTGATCGCTATTGGAACATCCTGAACGCTTTCAGCCCGCTTCTGGGCCGTAACAACAACCTCTTCGAGCATCACTCGCCCCTGCTCTTGGGCGAACGTCTTGACGGTACCCGCTGTGCTCACTGAGGTCACTAGCAGTGCTGCTGCAATTTTATTCATCTGAAATACCATTGGATGGCTCCATTTCGTTATCAACTGGCTGTGTTTACGTTTGCTCAAAAACAAGAGCTGTTCTGCAATGACATTAAGGTAGCACTTGCCTCCGTAGATGTAGCGCTGCACGAATTGACGTTAAAGGCCAACCAATTTACTTCGCTGACCACCCGAATCGTGCTCTCAATGTGACTCCTGGGACTACACTTGATCCAATTTCCTGCAGAAACTAAGGATAATTAGCAATCGTGGTCATACCGTTACCCCCTGTGGCCAGGCGATAGCCTGACTATTACAAATTTACCTTTTAGTCGGCACTATCCGTCACTAGATTTCCTTTATCATCGGTAGACGATTGCACTATGAACCTGGCGGAATATTCCCAGTTGGATGGCGTGGCATTGGCCGAGTTAGTTCGCCAGAGAGAAGCACTCCCCAGCGAGCTCGCCGAACTAGCACTCGCGGCTATCGAAACGCTGAACCCATCACTCAACGCAGTGATAGAGACATACCCGGAGCGAGTCGAGATGCAGTTCAGCGATGGCGGCTCCTCAGCCGCGCTTGCGGGAGTACCCATGCTGCTCAAAGATACCGGCGCCACGGACAAGGGTAAGGCTCAGGCCTGTGGCTCACGTATCGGGCGTGGTTATATCGCAACAGCGGATACCTACCTGACCGAACGATACAAGCGGGCGGGACTGAATATTCTCGGTCGTACTACCCTGCCAGAATTTGCGCAGGCCGCAACGACCGAGTCCGCCCTGACGGGCGCTACCCGCAATCCCTGGGATCCCCGTCGTTCGACCGGAGGCTCCAGCGGCGGCGCTGCGGCGGCAGTAGCATCCGGCATGGTACCCATCGCTCACGGCACCGACACCGGAGGGTCAATTCGAATCCCCGCCGCCTGTTGTGGCTTGGTCGGCCTGAAGCCCAGTCGCGGCAGGATAAGCAGCGGCCCGGCGCTGGATGACACTCTCTACGGTGGGCTCAATACCGAACACATTATTTGCCGAAGCGTGCGCGATACAGCGACAGTACTGCAGATTAGTTGCAACTCGCCCGGCATTGGAGATGCCTACCCCATCGCTAATCCCGCCATGCCCTACAGCATGCAACCCGGACAATCCGTTGCACCGCTGCGAATAGCGCTTACCTGTGCAACACAGTCGGGACTACCGGTTGACCCCTGCATGGTCGAAGCGACCAACCGCGTGGCACGGCAGCTGGGAGAACTGGGGCACCATATAGAGGAGGTAAAACTACCTATCGACAATGAACTTGAGGCATATGCCCGGGCCGACTCAGTCGTCTGGGCCTATAGCACCGCCAGGGAAGTACAGCGACTCGCGCTGGCCACGGGCAACCCGATCGATGATCGACACCTCGAAAGACCAACCCTGGAAGCCATTGCTTTTTCCAGAACGCTGCAACTCGATGATTGGTTTGAATCTATGGCGACCTATAACCGACTGCGCCGCACTATAGGAGCCTTCTTTACAGGTTACGATCTATTGTTGACTCCCACGGTCTCCACCCTGGCCCCCAAGCTGGGAACCCTGAACTCCAATCGGGATATCTCCTTCGACGACTTCATGGAAAAGACCGCGAACTTCTGTCCACATACAGCAATATTCAACGTCACCGGGCAACCGGCCATCTCACTACCGCTGTGCACTAGCGAGGAAGGTCTTCCAATCGGAATGCAGTTGGTAGCCAGCCTTGGCGATGAGGCCACCCTACTTCGCGTGGCCGCACAGTTGGAAGAGGCGATGCCCTGGCAGCAACGAAGGCCGCAAATCCACGCCGCGATGAGTTAGTCGTAATCGGGGTGAGGCGGCGTGCGTTCGGCGCTGTCCGCACCCAAGGGGCCGGTAATTTCAAACGCGGCCGGATCGAGAAAACGTTCAATAACATTGCGGCTGATGGTGGCCACATCATTATCAAATTCATTTTCCAGGGTCGAGCTGAACCAGTTAATGGAACCTGTGGAGAACATGGCGCCGCCGTTGGGCGTTTCGAAAAAAACAACATCAGCGGCCGCCCACACATCCGCAGTCGACGGATGGTATGAAACCGCGATCGGAACTGGCGACATCTGAACGTCTTCTATGGTCTCCCGCAGCGGTTCCGATGAAGCCAGATGCAGGGCGTGACGCGGACTACCACTGGCCGGGTTATATTTGTCAATCTCAAAGCCTGCAGCACCACCATGCACACGGTCTACCCCATAGTCGCCGAACACCTTACCCTCGGAAGTGCCCTTAAAAATCCACTCGGCCCTCGGATTTTGGCAGCTCTGCAGGCGGCGATAAGGGCTGGAGCCATTGAAAATCATGCCGGACATTTCGACCCCGAACACCGGCGAGTTACCGCGTCCGGTTTCGGTCATGGTTCCACCCTGATTGCCATTGGTCAGGTAGCGGTCACCAATTTCGTGGAAGTTGCGGCTTTCAAACACGCCTGGCAGCGAGGGATGACTGCCGGTAGCCCAGAACCAGCCGTTGCCTCCGCCATAGAAAAAACGTCCGCCGCAGTCGGTGTACACGCTGATGGCATCGAACATGGCGGCGCTGGGGTATTCCGGATGGCTTGAGCTGACGATCGCCCGGTACTGCTGCAGCAGCTCGGCACCTTCCCGGTCGACCAGTTCATCGGTAATAATATCGCAGGCAATGCCGGCATTTTCCAGAAACGCGATGATATGAGTGTCCTGGACAAAGTTGTAGGTCAATAGCCCGTTGGGCTTCATGTGCAGGTCGGGACGAAGCCGCGAGCCGTAGGCAAAGTAGTGGCCGTCCATATGCATGTTATACACACCGCCGGTACCGTACTCCAAATTATTGAACAGAAAGTCGACGTCACTCATATTAAAATTGTGGCCCGGATAATTTTGCCGTGCGGTGGCTACTAATGTGATGTTGGAGTAAGCGAGGTAGTCGTAGTCGGCCATCCACAACGCGAGTTTCGCGCGGGGCTGCCCCTTGGGCGCGGCAACAAAAAAAGTAATGTACTCGCAAAAATCGCCCTGTTTGAGCCGCGCGGCATAGACGCCGCTGGGAAGGTCTTCGGGAATGGTATAGCTGAAATCTTTAGTCCATTGCGCATCGTACAGATCGTCGGCGTGAAAGGTAATGGCGTCATACTGATCCGGCGCATCCGTCCAGCGTATGGTGTCACCGCGCCAGAAACGGCCGCGCACGCCGCGCTCGGCCAGGTTGACCACCGTGCCATGCAGTGCGTTAGGGGAGATGTCCTCGGCCTGCGTGGTTTTGATGCCGCGGCCGAAATCCCAGTCGGCCACTCGCTGGCTTTCATAGGCGCTGGGGAGTTGTTCCGCAGCGATAGCATCAATGTCCTGGGCACCCAGTACACTACTGAATAGTCGAATGTCCTGAATGCGGCCAGTAAAGACCTGAACCGGCTTTTCCCGGGTCGCACACGCGGCCCCTTCACCGCCTCGCACGGCGGCGATGCGCAGTGGCCCCTGTTGTATTACACCAGAACAGTTTTGGCTGGCACTGAGTGAGCGGGCCGTGGCGCGGTCGCCTGAGGCGAAGGGTTTCTCAACCAAGTGGAGGCTGACCTGCTGTGTGTCAGTATCAAAGCTGGCCATAACGTAGCTCCAGTCACCGGTTTTTGCCGCCTTACCAATGCGGGCTTTTACCATTGCACCTTTGCCATCGCCCACAGCGAAGACCAGGTGCAGGTTCTCATCCAGATACAAGGTCCACCCGCTTTGCCTGACGGCATCGAAGCGTGACACGATGGTCTGCTCTCCCACACTGGCGCCGATATTCAGGGTAGGCGGGGAAAAGGGATCGGGATTTTCCAGTTGCGGTGGCTGGTAGTTCGAGGGGTCGAAAGTCGGATGTATCCAGCCTGCCACAGTGAAGCTGCTTAGCTGATCCAGCGCGGCGGTATTATCAACCTCAACATAAGAGCCAAGGTTAAGTGGTTGCGGCTGCCCCTGGTAGCCGCCTGCAAAGGGGGCGTCGACCGATTTCAACTCAAATTTATCGGCGTAACGGCTAAGGCCATCGCCGTTGATAACCCTGACCAGATCGGCATCAAAAGTACCACCATCAATGGTATTGACCAGAAAATCGATGTTGTCGCCGGCTCTGACACTGGTGACGCTGCTATAGCCTATCAGGGTACGAGGGGGCAATTTTGCAGTGGGCACCACTTGCTCAGTGGCTGCGGCGGTTTCATCGTGTAACATAGGAAAGCCTCAATGGTATTTTTATAGCGACGCGTTTCCCGTTGCCGGTTTCAGGACGATACTTGTCTTAATCCGGTAGATAAAAATGGCGATAACCCCGAATGCCATTATGCTGAAAAGTGCACTGGAGACGCCCACAGTCGCCAAGCCCCTGGACTCGACGACCTGACCGGCCACCAGGGGTCCGATGGTATTGCCGAGGGCCTGGGCGGAGACGATCAGTACGACCAGGCGACCGCTGGCGTCGCTGTCGGCGATCAGCCCCAACAGATACGGCAGGCCGATATTCCAGATAAAAGTAAGCAGCAACACCAGAGCTCCGTAGACAACCACCGTGAGCTTGCCGGCAAAGAAAAAACAGATTATCGCGTGTAGAACGAGAGCGGCCAACGGCGGCCAGAAGCGGCCATAGCGGTCGCCCACCAGTGCCACTAACAGCGAGGCCAGCGCGCCCAGGCCCAGACCAAGGGATAGCAGCATACCTATGGTGGTTTGCTCCAGAGGAATCTCGCTACCAATGCGTTCGACAAAGGCCCAGATACCACTCAACCCTACGAACCAGATAACTATGCCGAACAAACCGATCAAGGGCGTAGTTATGCCACCGGCCGCAACATCAGACTGGCCGGCCTTATCGCTAGTCTCAATTTTTTCTCCTCCAGCAGGCAACCAAGGCAGCAGAACCAGAGTCAGCAGAGCCAGCACTGCCATCACCCCCATCACCCCGGGGAAGCCCAGTGAAGCCGCCACGTATGGAAAGCTCCACAGGGCGATCATGCCGAGGCCCACCTGGCCGACGATAGAATAAGCAAAGGCGCGATCCGCATTGCGGGAATCGCCAATAGCGGCGATACCAACTGTAAATACCACGCCTTCACCCAGCAGGCCGGTGAAAAAACGCACCACTATTAAAGTGTTTGCCCCATCGACAAAAATACTGAGCACATTGCCAGCCGCCAGCACCAGCATCCCAATGAGTACGGCACGCCGCCAGGGCACCTTGCGAATCCAGAACAGGCCACTGACCGAGGTCAAACCGATACCAGCGAGCTCAAGCGATGCCAACAAACCCATCTGCGTAGCGGTCAAACCGAGGCTATCGCTGGCCACCCCCATAATCACCGGCAGCGCATTGAAGATTATGATTGCCACGGCACCGACGATCACCGTGGCGATGAGCGGTAAAGGTTGATCGATGGTGACGCTATTGGTATTCATGACTACACCCAACCTAACTCTTTGGCATATTCATCGCGCATCACGAACTTTTGCATTTTCCCTGTCACTGTCATCGGAAACTCCTTAACTATTTTGACATATCGCGGAACTTTGAAATGCGTGATCTGCCCCCTGCAGTACTCCCGAACAGCTTCAGGATCAAGGGTTTCACCATCGTGCAACTGAACCCAGGCGGCTACCTGTTCACCATATTTGTCATCGGGCAAACTAAACACCTGAACCTCAGCAATGCTCGAATGAGTATACAAAAACTCTTCAATTTCCTTCGGATAGATATTTTCTCCACCGCGAATAATCATGTCTTTAATTCGACCGGTAATTTTTACATAACCATCTGCATCCATTTCACCTAAATCGCCGGAATGCAAAAAACCTTCCTGATCAATGGTTTCGGCGGTACGTTCGTCATCACCCCAGTAACCTACCATCACGCCATAACCACGGGCGCAAACCTCACCGGTTTCGCCAACGGAGCAAATCCTACCCGTTTCCGGGTTAATGATCTTTGTTTCCCAGTTTTCATGTGGGCGTCCAACCGTGCTGGTTCGCTGCTCAAAGCTGTCGTCAATTTCAGTAGCGTGATTAATCGGACTACATTCGGTCTGGCCATAGGCAATAACGATATCCGTTAATCCCATTTCACCAATCAGGCGGCGCATCAAATTCTCTGGACAGGTAGCCCCGGCTATTACACCGGTACGCAACGAACTGACGTTGTACTCTTTGAAGTTGGGCAAATCCAGCTCGGCAATAAACATAGTCGGAACACCGTGTAAGGCCGTACACTTTTCATCCGATACAACCTGCAAGGTGGTCTGCGGATCAAACACTTCCGCAGGAATTACCATGGTCGCACCGTGAGACACACAGGACAGCGTGCCCAGCACCATGCCAAAACAGTGATACAAAGGCACCGGTATACACAGCTTATCGTTTTTGGATAAACGCATTGTCTGCCCATTAAAATAGGCATTGTTCAGGATATTTTTGTGAGTTAATGCGGCGCCTTTAGGGTGTCCGGTCGTACCGCTGGTAAACTGAATATTGATCACGTCATCTGGGTTTAAGGTAGACGCGATAGTTGCCAGCTGTTCTCTATGCGCCTGCTCTCCCATGCCACACACTTTCGTAAAGTTAAACATGCCAGGGGTCGCATCTTCCCCCATACGAATAACAACCTTTAGATGGGGTAGTTTTTGAGACCGTAAAGCCCCCGGTTCACAGCTTTTCAGCTCTGGCGCCAATTCATTGAGCATGTCCAGATATCGACTGGACTTGAAATGTTCAGCCGTGACAATCGCTTTGCATTCAACCTTATTCAGTGAATACTCCAACTCGTAAAGACGGTAGGCGGGATTTACACACACCAGAATCGCGCCTATTTTGGCAGTCGCAAATTGCGTTAACACCCATTCGTAGCGATTTGGAGACCAAATACCAACCCGATCCCCTTTAACGATACCGACAGCCAAAAGTCCGGTTGCCAGATTATTGACCTGCTCGTTAAACGCACCGTAATTCCAGCGAATATTTTGCTGTGGCACCACCAATGCAGGGTGATCGAGAGCACGGCTTGTAACCTCATCAAGATGCTGGCCGATAGTAGAGGTTAATAGAGCGGCGGTCTTACCCTTATAAAAAGCTTCTCTTAACACTTTAATTTCCTCAGCGGTTTAGAGGCCCGGATTAGCACCGCCGCAGACCAACAAGGCCTGGCCGGATACATAGCTGGACATATCACTGGCGAAGTAGATCATGGCATCGGCTACCTCTTCTGGTTGGGCACTGCGACCCAGGGCGCAACGCTCGGCGTCTTTCCAGGCTTCCTCCAGAGTAATGCCGCTCCAATCTGCAAACTGTTTCAGCCCCTCCTCCTGCATCTGGGTTGCAACCGAACCCGGGCACACCGCGTTACAGCGAATATTATCTGAACCAAATTCTGCGGCGATGGTTTTGGTTAAACCCACCACACCAAATTTTGTGGCGGTATAGGCCGCCGTATGAGACTCGGCCGCCAGGCCCAACATGGACGCGTTATTGACAATGCTACCGCCACCTTGTTTTTGCATATGGGGAATCACTTCCTGACAAAAGTACAGCGTACCCTTTAAGTGCACGTTGTAGCTGATGTCCCACTGCAAGTCGGTCTGCTCCAGGAACGGCCCTGCACCGATGGCAGTTCCTGCATTGTTCACCATCACATCAACACGTCCGTAGGCTTCTATCACCTGATCGACACAGGCTTTTACCTGCTCGCGGTTGGACACGTCGACACCGATCGCCAAAGCGTCGGCGCCAAGGTCTCGTGCCTCTTGCGCTACCCGGTCAATGTTGGCTTGCTCCTCGTCGTTGCGCACCAGATCGGTGACTACAACTTTCGCACCGTGCTCGGCAAACTTGTGAACGGCCGCCTGACCCATACCTTTTGCACGGCCCGCGCCGGTAATAATGACCACTTTATCCTGCATCAATTTCATAACAATGGCTCCTGATTTGCTTTGTCGTTACGGCCTATTAGAGGGCGGCAACATGTCGCAGGCGACCAGATCGAAATCCGGTTCGTCAGTGCCCAGCTGCATGAGTTCAATAATATTGCCGAAGGGGTCGCGGGCATACGTTGACCAGGCCTCTCCGCCCTGCACCGGTCGGTTGTGTGCCACGCCGCCGGCAGCGACAAACTGGTCAAAAACCGCGTCGATATCCACAACCTGGAAGGCCAGGTGGGCAATGCCATAATCACAGGCACGGCGCTGCATTGGGTCGCCCTGAGACTCTGGAGTCAGGAACTGGAACAGTTCCAGAAAACAGTTACCGCACTTCATCAAGACACACTTTGTTGTAGAGCCCGCGACATCAATTGCCTGCTCGGCAGCTTCACTACTGGTCTCATCCCAACCGTATTCCCGAATGTAATCAAAGCCCAGCGCCTCAGTGTAAAAGCGCTGCGCCAAATCCAGATCCGGCACCACCAGGCCCGGGTGATGAAATCCAATAATCATAGTTTATTTCCCGTGGGGATAAACTGCCGGTTCAAATGGCTGAGGATCACTCTGATCCAACTGCCATAGTTCAATCATGTTGCCGTAGAGATCGCGCCCCATCGCCAGCCAACCCTGTCCAGAGCGGACCGGCGCGCTGTTAAATTTCACCTTGCTCTGCAAGCGCTCGTACTCTGCCTGACAGTCGTCAACCATGAAGGTAATACTGCTGATCCCGAGCTTGTTATACGGGCGCTGAGGATCTTGCGCGTCAGGGTGCACAGGGTTTTTAAACTCCCACACTTCCAGGTAGCTCCAGCCGCTGCGCAGTTCCCAACCAATCGCTTCCACCTTGGGCAATTGACACAGGCGTTCCGCGTAGTCGGTTGGCTCGATGGGGCCGTACTGCACCTTTTCCAGATCGAACAGCTCACAGTAATACTCCGTGCCCTCCTCCAGATTTGGAAACACCAAGGCGGCATGGTGCAAGCCGTAAACTTCGTTCGCCACATCGGCGTGCACAGACGCCTCTGGCCCATCAATACCCGGATGTGGATAAACGTCCGATGCATGTGGCTGGGGGTCCTTGGGACCCTGGGTCCACAGCTCAATAATATTGCCAAAGGGATCGCGCCCATAGCTGGCCCAGGCTTCATTACCTTCTTCCACGGTGTGCCCCACGGGCTCTCCGTGCCACAAAATATCGTTTTTGGTTCGCTCATAGAAACGCGGTGCATCGCCGGTGAACAGGCTAAAATGCCGCCAGCCCAACTTGTTGGGGGTAGTCCAGAAGTACTGGTGATCGGGGTGAGGCGTGGCGAACTGCAGCAACTTCATGTATCCCCAACCGGCTTTGAGAAATACTCCGCGAGCCTGCGGTTTTTCCAAGCCAGTAAGTTCCGCAAACTCCGCGGTATTGGGGATTACCACCTCCTGCACCACCACAAAACCCAATACCCGGGTATAGAATTCTGTCGCCTGATCCAGGTCGGGCACTCCCATCGTTGTGTGGTGGATTCCTAGAAAAGCCATAGCATCTAACTCCGTATTCCGCTGTTTTCAAATTTGTAATAAAGTGTAGTTGGCCTGAAACGGCTTGGGTGGGCGAGCTTTCCTCCCAAGCGGCCAAGTTGTTACCGTGATCGGCCATCATTGGTATCAGGCGTGTTCAAATTCACCCGGGATGAGACTTGCCGATAATGCGTTCCATCATCTGTGGGGTAGGACCCGTGGTCCAACCACCATCGATCTCCATAGACTGGCCGGTATAATAGCTACTGTCGTCCGCTGCCAAAAAGTGGAACGCGCCTACCAGATCTTCCACCTTTCCCATGCGCCCCAGCGGGGTCATGGCTTCGGCCAGGGCGTAACTCTCGTCATCACCACTCATAGGCGTGTCGATATAACCCGGGCATACGGCGTTGACGCGAATACCACGCACCGCAAGCTCCAGCGCAGACTGACGCGTCAAATTGAGCACCGCACCTTTGGTCGCGGTATAGGCTCCGGTCCCGGGCATGCAAACATACGCTGCCATGGATGAGGTATTGATAATCGACCCATTATCATTCATGTGCCTGGGAGCGTGCTTGAGGCCATAAAATACACCGTATTGATTAATCGACGTGATGCGCTGCAGCATCGCCGCGTCGGTTTCCTCAATATTCGCGCCTATATCCCCCACACCCGCGTTGTTCACCACAATGTCGAGCTTGCCCAGCAGGGCTTCGGCCCGCGCCAGTGCACTCTCCACCGATTGCTCATCGGCAACGTCGATGGGTATAAATACAGCACCTATCTCTTGGGCGAACGCGGTGCCGTCAGCAATATCACTCACCGCCACCGCCGCACCGGCTGCAAGGAAGCGCTTGGCCACCGCCAGGCCGATGCCAGATGTACCGCCGGTAATAAACGCGTTTTTACCTTTCAGGGAAAACATAGACGCACTCCTTTGCTTATGCTTTCACAAAGCGTTTTAGGACATTCCGGGTAATGGTTTCGCAATAGATATCGCGCTCTTTCAGCGCATAACACCACTCGGTGGTACCGGCACAGAACACCTCACCTTTGCCCTTTGGCATCGAGGTCATGACCACGCTGCCATAGCGGATTTTTGCCCGGTTCTCTTCGCTGTCATCACCGAACATGACCGCGGAAATAATCGACAGATCGCCATCGCCGTGCTGTAAGATTTGGCCGTAGTGGCCGTGATCCTCTTCTTCCATGGTAGCCAGCGCCATCGCGACTATCTCAAGGTTTTCAGGCGTACCGTCTTCACCGGTGGGATAGGGCTGACCCTGGTGGAAAGTGTAGGAGACACCATCGCCCTCATAGCCAACGACGGGAACCTCGCTACCGAATACATCACCGTAGTAGAGATCGGTTCCCTCAAGCGACCAGTGGTCGCTGCGGTAGACGGTGAAGCCGCCGCTGGAGCGTGGCGCGGTACCGCCAAAGCGCGAGTAAACACCGCGGGTGCCATTGGCGCCAAAGGTGGTAACCGCTGGCTTGGCCAGGGACATGGCTTCCCAGGCCGCCGTGATAGTGTGTTTGGTTGCCGGGTCGTTGCGCACCGGGTCTGATTTATCCGCCACATACTTGTAACAGACCTGGGTCTGGTCATCGTCTTCGAGACGAATCTGCCAGAAGATATTACCTCCCAGGCGCAGGTAGTTACCCCCATTTTCGATATAGTTGTCCAGGGTTTCGCGCATAGGGCCGGACCAGTATTCATCGTGCCCGGTGGTAATGACACAGTCGTAGTTATCTAACACCTGCGGATTCTGGTGCAGATCGTGCTGGCACAGGTATTCAATCTCATAGCCGTTGCGTTCCAGCCAGCGCGCCGTGTGAGAGTCGTAGTTGGCCCAGCCGGCGGCCATGGCAAGCAGGGAGAAACCGTTGGCCATCGCCCAGTCACAGGCCGGGTAGGTCACAGCCCAACCGGGAGGTGGCGGTGTCTTGAGGGGGATACGCACAGAATCCTGGGGTAAACGGATTAAACCGCGCCCCCAGGGGCGCTGGGTACTGAGTCGAGGCTTAAAACCTTCGGAGCGTGATGCCTCCAGGTCGGTCATATCGATGCTGGTATCAGCATTGGTATAGGAACTGGCCCCACCCCAGTTGTTGTATGCCTGCCAGGTGGAGGTGGCTAGCACGAGTGCAATTTTGGCTTTGTCACCTGGGCTGGCCGCACGCAGTGTGAAGAATGCTTCCTGCTCTTTCATGACACCGTTATGGTCGGTGCGCAAGATAATGATATAGGCGCCGGACTGCCATTGCTCAGGGATCTTGATACGGTGTGCGACTGGCCACTGGCAGCCTACCTCGTAACTATTTTGCGGGGTGGGGTAGTATGCTGCAGGCAATTTTTCCTGATGGTATACCGTCCTCCATTCGGCGCCGTCGCGTACGATTTCAATCGAGTAGTCTTTGCCACTGCAGTTAACGTGCAGTTCCAACTCCTCCCCGGGTGCGTAGGACAGCTTGCCGGTGTATCCCCAAATTTCGCCACCGTTACTGTCCTGCGAAGGAAATTCGGACCAATCTTGCAAACCCCAATTGGGCCACTGGCCCTGTGAAACGCGTTGCTTACCCATGTTAAAACTCATTTAAAAAGTGTTGAGCTATGGGCAATGCTAGTCGTCGAAATGCCCGTAGCCGGCGTCCCCATCCAGGTTGTAGAAGGTCAGGACCTGTTGCAATTCAGGTACGGCCGCTGTATTGGCATTGATATTGAAGTCCGTCATAAATTGCAATACCGACGGCTTACCCGAAGCAAGCGCACGCTCCACGGCGGGCGCGATATCGGATGTACGCTCTACAAATTCGCCGTGGCCACCAATGGCAACCGCCATTTGATCGTAGCGCACCGGTGCCATCATAACGCCGGGGCAGTTGCTTTCTGAGCCTGGCCCATCATAGAAATCCATTAACTCCATGCCCCAACAGGAATCACAGTTCACCACGATGATAACCGGCAACCCCTCCCGCACAGCAGTTTCAAACTCCATCCACTGGAAACCGATGGCCCCATCTCCGGTAATCAACAACACCTGGCGATCGGTGCCAGCGACCAACTGCGCACCGTTGGCATAGGGCAGACCAGAACCGAGCTGAGCGATATGGGAACACCATACAAAATCCCGGGAGCGCTGCTCAAACAGCATGAGCTCCCAGATGGCAGTACAGCCACCATCACGCACCAGCACCGCGTCATCATCAATAAGATCACGCAATGCCAACAGTGCATGTCCGGGGTCCATAGGCACTACATCATTGGTACGCGCGCCCATCTCCGCTCGCCATTCGAGTTGTATGTTCTTTAGCTCTGCCAGGCGAGGACGGTCGGGAAGTTGAGCAGCTGTTGCCAAATTCTCAGCCAGGAATGGCAACACGGCCTTGAGGTCTCCGATAACCGGACAATCGGCAAATCGGTTTATATGAATATGTGTGGGGTTGCGTTCAACATGAATCCACTTCTGTTCACCCGGCGCACCCCAGCGGGGCTGCTCGCCAAAAAAGACTGCTTCACCGATAGACGTACCTACCGCCACCACAACATCCGCTTCCGCGCACGCTTCCACGGCGCCAGGGAAGCCAAAGACCAGCGTTTGTGGGTCGCTCTCGGGCAGTACACCCTTAGCCCCAAACGTGGGAATTACCGGGCATTTCAGAGCACGCGCCAATTGTTCCAGTTCATCATGGCCCTGCGCAGTGTGCACACCCTGCCCTGCTAGAATGACAGGGAAACGCGCCTCTGCCAGCAGTTGAATGGCGCTCTGCAGTTGCACATGCGAAGCCTGTTGCGGCTCAACCGTACGGTAGTCTTGCGCCGCTAGCGCCGCGGGGAACTCGACCTCCCCCCACATCACATCAATATTTACTTCCAGGTATACCGGGCCGGGCGTACCCGTGGTCGCCTGACGAAAACACTCTCGCACTGCATCGTCGAGGTTGTCGATGGTATCGACCACCGCCTGATGTTTGGTTATTTCCCGAAACACACTGAGCTGGTCCCAGTACTGATACTTGGCATTTCGAACCGCGCCCTTGCAGTGCTTGCTACGCTGGGTCACCAACACAATAAGCGGTACTTTTTCTTCCTGGGCGGTTACAACGCCCCCCACCATATTCGCGACACCGGGGCCATAGGCTGCCATGCATACCTGGGGCCTGCCGGCCATGCGACTGGCCGCCTCGGCCATATTAACCGAGGCTACCTCATGATGTGTGCCGACCATTTTGATCCCCGCCTCAACAGCCCGCTGATGAAAATGCATAAAGTGCACATCTACGATGCCGCTGATGACCTCCACCTGCTCAGCCTGAAACAATTGAATCAGGCGCTCCTGACCTTTCATCCGCGCTGCATATGCATTCATCTTGCTTAACCTCAACCTCAACCATTAACTATTGAATATGCCATGAAGGTTAGCTTACTGGAGCGATCGACCACGGTCTCACCCACTAGCTGATACATACGGCCAATAAATTATCCTCAGTGGCCATACGGGCCAGGGCTATTGCCGTTGTTTTTTTATACAACTAATCTGCACCAACTTTCACCCCGCCCCCGCGTTACCAAAGTATTTTTGAGAGGCAGAAATGGCTAATTTGTTTTCCATGCGTACCCGTGAAGAACAAGGAAAAACTCCTGTTCTTAGCACTTGGGGCGCTGATTCAGAAACCGGGATCCTTCGCGATGTTCTGATAGGTCCGGTAGACCATTTCCAAAATATTCTCCCGACTAACTCCGTTAATCGAAAAATGATTCGCGATGGCGTTACCCTTGATGTCGAAGGTGCCCGGATGCAATACGAGGAGATGCTCTCTTGCTACCGTGATGCTGGAGTGGAAGTACATATCACCCCCGCTGATCCGGACTTGCCCCTGCAGATCTGGGCCCGGGACGGCAGCTTCATGACACCCTGGGGCATGATCATAGGGCAGATGGCCCAATGGTGGCGCCGCGGTGAGTACGGCCCTGTATTCGATCTGTGCTACGACAAGGACATTGCTATATACGACAAAGTCACTGCCGGCTGTTACGAGGGTGGTGATTTCATGATGATAAAGCCCGGGCATGCATTGATGGGCTACTCTGGAGAGCGCAGCCAACTGGAAGGTGCTTTACAAGTACAGCGCTGGCTTAACGCTGAAGGCTGGGAGTGCTATCTGTACGAGTTCGATCCTTTCTTCGTACACATGGATGTGATGTCCGTGATGCTGACTGACAAGCTGGCCGCAGTTTGTACGGAAATTCTAGATCCTGCTGTGATTGACTGGTTCCACGGTCTGGGGATCGATACGATTGAGGTGCCCTACAGCCATGCGCTGAAGATGGGTTGCAATGTGGTTTCGCTGGGAGACGATCGTGTTCTGCTACCGAAAGAAAGTACCTTTTTGGTCGATCGCTGCAAGGCGCTGGGCCTGAAGGTATACGATCCGGATATTTCCGAAATATCGATCTGCGGAGGCGGCGTCCACTGTATGTGCCAACCCCTCCGCCGTGACTCCTATCAGGGCGGAGTGGCATAAGCATGAGCACACTTCCCGAAATTAACAGCGAGCGGCTCTGGGCCAGGCTGATGGCAATGGCCAAGGTTGGCGCGACCGCTGCTGGCGGCTGTAACCGACAGGCACTGACGGATGAAGATCGGGTCGGGCGCGATCTGTTTATGCAGTGGTGCCAGGCTGCCGGATGCGATGTACGACTGGATGAAATTGGCAATATCTTCGCCCGTCGCGAGGGTAGTAATCCCGAGTTGCCGCCAGTGATTACCGGCAGTCACCTGGACACACAACCCACCGGAGGCAAGTTCGATGGTATCTACGGCGTGCTGGCGGGTCTGGAGGTTATTGAATCACTGAATGACGGCGAGATCGTCACTGAAGCGCCGATTGAAGTGGTGGTATGGACCAACGAAGAGGGCTGTCGTTTCGACACCGCCATGATGGGCTCTGCGGTCTGGAGTGGTCAGATGACACTGGCCGATGCTTACGCCCTGACCGATGAGGCAGGTGCCAGCGTTGGCGAAGAGTTACGTCGCATCGGCCACCTGGGCGCTACCCCAGCCCAATGCTACCCCGTCACAGCAGCCTTTGAAGCCCATATCGAACAGGGCCCGATGCTGGAAGCCACCGAGCGCACTATTGGGATTGTTACAGGGGTGCAGCATATGAGCCGCCACCGTATCGATATCGATGGACAAGAAGCACACGCGGGCCCTACGCCCATGTCCATGCGCAAGGACCCGATGATGGCACTGGCACGGTTTCTACCGCAGCTTTACCAACTGGCCGAGGAGCACGCTCCAGATGGCCGCATGACCTTTGGCGTTATTCATGCAGACCCGGGGTCGAACAATACCGTTCCAGGCCATCTCATGCTGACAGCAGATATTCGCCATCCGCAAAGACAAAGTTACGACGCCATGCTGGCGGGATTCCACCAATGCGTCGAACAGGCCTGTTCAGAACTTGAATTGCCCTGCTCCATCGATTGCTTCTGGGACGCCCCAGGTGTGGCATTTGACGAAGGGTGTATCAATGCTGTCAGAGCCGGTGTTGAGCGCTTCGCGTATAGCTCACGGGAGATGTTCAGCGGCGCTGGTCACGATGCGGTTAACGTGTCATCGGTAGCACCGACCGCGATGATTTTTATTCCCTGCGAGGGTGGGCTTTCTCACAACGAAGCTGAAAATGCCGCCCAGGAAGATGTTGCCGCTGGCTGTAACGTACTACTGCATGCCATGATCGAGATGGCCTCCGTCTGCGAAAAATGAACGCTTACCGCTGCATAATCTGGAGCAAACAATGTCTATCCCAGAAACTCATCCGCCACGTTTATCCCCTGATGAGATAAAAATTTTTGTCCGCTCAAGCTATGGCATCGATGCGGTGGCGACCCGCGACCTGGGCAGTTACATAGACCAGAATATTCACATCACTGCTAGTTCTGGTGGCGAATATCTATTGAAGGTACACGATGCACGAGAGCATGAGGCGGTTCTCGATCTGCAGAATAAAGTCATGGAGCACCTGTCCGAGAACATTGACGATGTGACGTTTCCACATGCGATCATCTCCTTGGCGGGCAAAGAGATAGAAACCCTGCAAGGCGCTGACGGCTGCACGCATTACGCGCGAATACTGAGCTTCATTCCGGGTACCCTGCTGAAAGAAGTGACACCGGTTCCCTTTTGCTTGTTGGAGGATATTGGCCGCATCGCCGGTGAAATGGATGCGGCTCTGGAAAACTTTTACCATCCCGCCTCAAACCGCCCGGATATTCCCTGGGACCTCAAGAACGCAACCCGCACCGGCAGGCTCTCCCGCTATATTGAATCTCCTCACAAGCGACGTATCGCCGAGTACTTTCTCCTCAAGTTTGATAACGAGGTCGCGCCTGCTCTCGGCGAGCTACGCAAGTCTGTAGTCCACGGTGATACTCACCGTTTCAGCATCTTGCTGGAGGAGAGCCACCAGCGTGTCAGTGGCATTATCGATTTCGGTGACGTTGTGTACACCCACACGGTTTGCAATCTCGCGGTGTGCCTGTCCGACATGGCAGTGAACCAAAAGGATCCTATAGCCGCCGCCTCCGAGTTGGTCGGTGCCTATCATCAGGCTTACCCACTGGGCGAGGCCGAATTAAGCATTCTCTTCCCGTTGATGTGCACACGACTTGCCATCTACGTAAGCATGGCGACATACACTCGCGTACAGGGTTTGAAGAATGACCATGCCCTAAGCAAAGAGGAAGATATCTGGGCGCTACTGGAGAGACTTGTCGAGATCAATCCTTTACACGCCCTAGAGAGTTTTCGAATAGCCTGCGGTTTCCCTTCCCTGCAACCGGCGTTCCGGCAACGAGGCGATTCCAATCTCCAGCAACGGCAGAAATATTTTGCCAGATCCATGTACACGCACTACGAAGAGCCGCTGCACCTGAGCGGTGGCGCCCTGCAATATCTGCACGATGACAGCGGGCGAAGCTACCTGGACTGCGTCAACAATGTCTGCCAGTGGGGCCATTGCCACCCTCATATCGTGCGCTTTGCACAGCAGCAGATGGCAAAACTCAACACTAATTCCCGCTACGTCTATGACATCATGACAGAGTATGCCGATCGCCTGCTCGCTACCCTGCCCGACCCACTAAATGTCTGCTTCCTGGTCAATTCGGGCAGTGAGGCCAATGACCTGGCCCTGAGACTGGCGCGCACCTTCACCGGAAAGCAAGACGTTATCGTTGTCGATAGGGCCTATCACGGTAATTCAACGGTGTGCACTGAGATAAGCCCCCACAGAGTTGACCGACCGGGTAAGCCGGGTCTGGGCAGTTATGTGCACAAGTGCGTAGTGCCGGACACCTTCCGCGGTGAGTTTGGGCGGGACGATCCACTAGCGGGCGAAAAATACGCAGCCCATGTACGAACCCTTATCGAGGAGAAGTCACTTGAAGGCAAGGGTGTTGCCGCCTTTATCGCCGAATCCCTGATTGGGACCGGAGGCCAGATCGTACTGCCCGAGAACTATCTGCGCAGTGCCTACAAGCACGTCCGAGACAGTGGCGGATTGTGTATCGCCGATGAAGTACAGATGGGCTTTGGACGCGTTGGTACACATATGTGGTGCTTTGAGACCCAGCAGGTCGTTCCCGATATCGTTACCATGGGAAAGCCCATGGGCAATGGTCACCCCATGGCTGCGGTGGTGACCACACGCGAGATCGCCGAGGCCTATGACGACGGCGGGGTAACCTATTTCAACACTTTCGGTGGAAACCCGGTCTCCTGCGCAACAGGTCTGGCGGTACTGGATGTATTGCAGAACGAAGAGCTACAGCAAAATACGGCCAAGATGAGCGCCCTGCTGTTTGATGGACTTGAAACCCTGAAAAGCCGCTATCCCGTCATCGCCGACGTGAGAGGTCTTGGACTCTATATCGGCGTGGAATTGGTAGAGGACAGGGACACGCTGCGGCCTGCTACTGCCCTCGCTGGCGTAGTGGTGGAAGAGATGAAATCGCGCGGCATCTTGCTGAATACCAATGGCTACGACAACAACATCATCAAAATTAAACCTCCGTTGATTATTAGCGAAAGAGATGTGAATCGCCTGCTACAGTATTTCGATGAGGTTTTCAGTCAGCTGTAATAATGGTACTGGCAAATTAACTTCGCCTGATCACAGAAACCCGGCATCGGCGGTTAGGCCACCGCCCTACCCCACTCTGCAAACGCACTCATCCTGGTGCCCCCAACCAGGGCGCCACCTGCCACGCTGTCTCTTTTCGCAGGAAGCGAATTCCAACCCCACATTAGCAAAGACGCCACTGAAAAAACCATGGCATGGACTACTGCGGGCTCTCGTTCAGGAATGGACGGATCTGAATTGCAAGATCACCTCAGCGAACAGTTTTTCAGGCCTGCAGGCGGGTATGTCGCCAATGTCTCCAGCTCAGTTAGCAGGATCAGTCAGGAAATTTAATCTCAACAGGCCCTTTATTCTTCCTATGCTTAGCAGCCATCCTTCCCCGTCCTCACTTGAATCATCGTGCACTGGTCTCCATCACTTAGTGGGTGCGACGGGTTGGATCGGACTCGGGCGCCAGGTCTTGTCGAACCAGGATTCAAGCGGACCGTAGAGTCGGAGGCAGAGGAACCAGGCCTTGCCGTCAACCGTCTGGATCCAGTTCGCCTCGTGCCCCTTCGGGGGCTTCGGGCCGAACCAGATCGTCGTGGATCCGTCGGGATTGGCCACAAGGTCGGTGTTGCGTTCATTGTTCTTGCTGGGGTACGGCTGATCCGTCTGAAGCATGGAACGGGTCTGCGGGTCGTAGACCACGAGGGACCAGAAGTCCTTTGCCGGAACATCCGGCGGCAGGGTCACCGAGTAGTTTCGGCCACCATCAAGGTAGGCCCCTTCGGCATCGACCGCGGCGAGTGCGTACTGCGAACCGACTCCGACCCTCTTGAGCACCATCGCCGGTGTGTTGACGGTGGCGATGTAGAAGAAAAGGGTCCTGGCATCCTTGTTACGACCACCCGCACCGTCCTCGATCAGCCAGCGATAGTCGTCTCCGTCGAACGCGGAGAACCAGCCGGCTTCGGGACCGTAGTACCAGATGGTCTCTGAACGAGGTTTGAAGGCCAGGGCTCGCGCTGTCGCGTTTCCAACAGCGGCTGCGTCAGTGAGGATCTTCTGCATTCGGGCATCCGGCTTGAATGGGCGACCCTTCACGATGCCGATCGAAGCGAGATTGCCTCGAAGTTCGGCGTCGATCGCGTCCACCGGCTCCCGCTGGATGACGTCGTCGACCTCTGCGTAGAAGCTTCGGTCATTGGCGTGGATGGTGTTCATCACCTTGCCGGTACCACTGACGAACTCCATCGCGGGAGGATTTGCGGCATCGGCAAGCGGATAGACCTTGAGTCCCTTGGTCCACATCTCGATCGCAGCATCGGTCTTGCCATTCTTGAGGAAACCGCGGAGAGGAACCCAGTTCACGTAGGTGGGACTCTTCGAGACGAAGTATCCCTCGGGAATCGCACCCTCGTAGTCGGGAGGGAGCACCAGGTACTTGCCGCCCTTGCCACGGTCGGGTCCGGGCGCACCCATGTCTGTGACGAACCGAAAATAAGCGTCATTGACCGTTCCGGGGCCGGCTCCGGCGGGTATCTCGATCACCACCGGTCCGTCGCGCTTCAGGTCGAGCATGCCGATCGCGTAGACGGTGTCGGTGTTGCCGGTCAGGAAGAGGCTGTCTGAGTCCATCAGTCCGTCATAGAGGAGGACCTGGTTGGCCTGCTCGACCCCGATGTCTTTCATGCCACGTCGCATCCCTTCGATCGAGGCCATCGGGATGAAGTCAAGAAAGACCTCGACGGCACGCATTCGATCGAGATTGTCATAGACGGTCTCGACCGTCTCCTCGGTGGGCATGCCATCGAAAAAGCGCAGTGTTCCAATCGAGGTCTCGACCGTGTCGGGAGTCATGATCGATTCGGGAATCGGCGTGTTGAATCCCTTGGGAACATCGCCCTGGGAAAGCGCCGCAGATGTGGCCGACATCATGCAGAGAAGCGCGAAGCATCGAATGGTGTTGACTGACATGGTTTGAAACCTCTTGAGGTGGGGGTGCTTGATGTGTGTCTACATGAGAAGCGATGTAGATAGTACCTGACAACGAGTAAGAAAGAATTCTGACAAGAAGTCATCTGGAAGGTTTTGGCAAGTTAACTGAATCAGGCAGCAGAATTCTGCCACCTACTCTCAAGCAACTGCCTTACTCTATTCAGCGAA
>Ga0213863_10000650_pt1 | contig 25899 bp, 23 predicted proteins | sample PICome_8_FD_160128 | JGI IMG/M metagenome (GOLD analysis project Ga0213863, IMG submission 160128) | Coastal seawater microbial communities near Pivers Island, North Carolina, United States - PICO497 | ecosystem: Environmental > Aquatic > Marine > Coastal | place: USA: North Carolina... | reverse complement strand
GACGCCTTCTCCTTGCTTCGAGCGCGCCCATATTTCCGCGTCAAGTCCGTGACGTCCCAAGTCCGATATTTTGGAATCCGCGGCGTGCTCGGCAGTCGTTGAATTAGCGGTAACGCGCAGATAAGCCTCAAAGTCAGAACTGAACAACGAGCCCTGCGGAGTATCAAATCGAACAACAATCGATATATCCTGATCAAAGGACAACCGATGAGCATCCCTCGTGATCAAGCGAAGACCGCCGGAGAGTACCCGTAGCTGGTTTGCCGCCATCAACCGCAGGCCCTGACCATTGCCCCGAGTTGTGATACTAAAAGGCTGAGCGCCCAACACTTGCAGATTAAGCGATTCAATTTCAATTTGTTCCGCCTGTTCAAGTAGCCGGACAAAGTCAAACCTTCCAGGCGCTTCAAGCGTTTTGAGACCACTCAACCGCCATCCTCCACTCGAAACAGAGCGCAGCTCGCCCACCAGACCGATCAGGGCCAGGTCGCGTAACACAGGCCCGCCTGAAAGCAGACTTTTGAGCGTATTGAGTCGTACAGAAACTTCTTCAATGCGTAATTGATCGCCCTCGGTCAAGCCCAACTCAAGGTTGCGGACGGTCAAACGCGGATCAAGGTACACCAAGTCAGCTGACAAAGTCCCCAAGGACACAGACGTACCGAATCGCTGAGAGAGCGTCGCTTCAAGTTCGTCTTGATACAGCGGTAACCCCGCAATGAGCCCTCTTAGCAGGCTCAAAAACAGTGCTGAAAAGATCACACATCCGATCAGCGTCACCCGCAACCATAGGAGACCGCGAGACTTACGCAACGGATTCACCCAGGCAATCCAGACTCATTGCTTGATCGTCGACTCGCAGCTCACAAATACCCCAATCTGTTACCGCTTCAATTTGAATTCCATTCATCCTTGCTTCTAATAAGGAGACAAAATCGGATCTACCAAAAAGCGCAATCAAGACTTGGCTGCTTGCTCGAATTTCAATTTTAGAGGATGGCCTTAAAATCAGGACTTTTTGCACTTGATCTACAATTTGGCTGGCCCAGAGGTGCGCCGAGTAGGGATTTGAGCCCTCTGAACGCGCTGGTCTACCCCCTGAGCGAATCTGCTTGCCCAAACTTAGCCCCCGCTGGGTTTTTGAAATTTGAACAATGCCAAAATCTGAAAATTCAGAAACCCGGCAGGGAACCTCGCGGTCCTGACAAGCTTTTAGTAATTGATTCCGAACCTGCTGCTGGTGCTCCGGATCAACCATGTCAATGAAATCGATCGCAACAAGTCCCGCAAGATTGCGTAACTTTAACTCGCGAGGAATCCGCTGTGCCGCCTCAAGATTCGTTCGAAGCGCGGTGGCAGCCAAATCAGCGCCGGCCACATCAGCGCCCGTATTGACATCGATTGTCGACATCGCCTCCGTTTCCTCAACAACAAGATATCCTCCGGAAGGCAGTTCCACGCGGAAACACAGTAATTCGTCCAGAATATGAGTAAAACGCTGGCGAAACTGCCGTTTCGCTGACTCAGCAACTGGTTTCACAGTACCTCTCCACTCCGGCATCATCTCCGACAAATAGTCTGTAATTTTCGGAACGATCTTCTCATCATCAACTAAAATTTCAGAAAGATCTCTTGATAACCACTGTTGAATCCAACCGACCGGGTTCGGTTGCCCTCGATGTAAGCAACGCATAACCTGCGGCAGAAGCAACTCAGAGCGCACAAACTCCCACTGGGCCATTACTCGCTGGATATCAGCGATTAACAGCGCCTCAGTTACATTTTGCGACAGCGTTCGAAACATGAGGCCTCCGGCCGCCGCTTCTCGTAACGCGTTTTCCAATCCCGCTCGGTTCAGCGCCTCTCGACCCAAATGTTCAAGCCGGACCAATTCTCCACGGTCCGAGATTTTTTTTGAGACAGCAATGCCCGTTCGATGCGGGTAAAAAACCACGTAAAGTGATGGAAAAGAGAGTTCTTGGGTCAATCGCGCACTTTTATTGCCGCACTCCGGTCGAACAACCTGAACGGGCAACCAAGTTCCCTGCTTCAACTTTGGCTGAGACTGATTTGGGCGAACCCTGCGCTCTGGAGAGGAACTTCCCGCATTCGCCAACCGATGATCAACAATCGGGAGAAATCCATTTCGATTCCGGTCAATTGTGACAAAGGCTCCGTCGATACCATCGACTACGCGCTGGACTTGTCCTAAGTAAATGTGACCCACGTCATTCGCGCCGCTATCGGGTTCGATCAACAGCTCAGATAACCCGGAAGACGTAAAGGCAGCACCTACACTGAGCGCACCAAGACGACTGACATGAATCTTAGAAATCACTCAAACGTCTCCAGAGCCGGCGACAAGATTGATTACTCCTGAACCCCAAGTTCATTGAGCTCATTCTCTACAGCACCTTCATACCATTTGAAGCGAGCAGCTGGGCAGTTTCAAAAATAGGAAGTCCCATAACATTACTGTAACTTCCTTCTATCTGCGCCACAAAAACACCGCCCAAACCCTGGATTCCGTATCCCCCTGCTTTGTCCTCTGGCTCGCCCAAATCCCAATAGCGCTCTGCTTCTGTGTACTCAATCTGCCGAAACCGAACCTTCGTGCTCACGACGCACTGACTGCGCGCATCGCCTCTCATCAGCGCAATACCCGTGAATACTCGATGCGTTCGACCGGACAGATCCATCAGCATACCGATACCAGCAGCTCGATCAGCGGGCTTACCCAAAATCAATCCATCCAGTTCCACAATTGTATCGGCACCTATAACAATCGTCTCAGGGCCCGCCTCACACGCTCCAGCCTTCTCATAGGCCATTCGTTCGACAAACTTCTCAGCTGCCTCGCCAAAATGCGAGACTTCATCGATGTCCGAGGACCGGACTTCAAATTGGAGTCCCATTTGCTTTAAGAGTTCCGCCCTTCTGGGAGATTTGGAGGCTAGGATTAATCGGGTTTCTGCCATGACAGCCTCTTTCAAAAAATCTAAATAAAGCGGAATCGTCTCCTGACGGACTGGCTATAAATACCTGCGCCTGCAAAGTCGCAGCAAGAGGAATACCCAAGGCCACATTAAACCACTGGATAAAGGTTTCAGAAACACTAAAAGACTCAGCTGACGTTCCATGATGAGGGTGAGTACAGCGTATTGAGCAGTTGTCACTAGAAAAAGTGCGAATATGACCAGCATCGCTTGCTGCCAAATCTCGAGCATACGAACCTGCTGATAGCTGCTGACGGCCAGCGCCGCTAAAATAACGAATCCTAAGCTGTGGTAACCAAACCCAGTGCTCAGTACAAGATCTGTAACCAAACCCAGAGCGAAGGCCGTCAAGACTCCGACTCGCTCGGGCACCGCTATCGCCCAATAAATCAACCCCAAACCAACCCAATCGGGTCTTAAAAACTTTAGCGCTTCGGGCGAGCCAGCAGGCAAGGGCACCAGCGCTAGGACGATAGCCAGCAACAAGGTCAAGACAATAATTAGAGGCCCTCGAAGGATCGGTTCAGCCATCAGTCATGGTCCTGTCTGGATCACTGCGCTCCGCGGGGAGACCCTCATCGAATACCAACAAAACATGATCAAGGGTTTGTAAACGAGACGTGGGTTTAACGAGGACTTGTGCAAAAGCCGCGCCCGGCGGGAGGTGATAACTCTGAATCAGGCCAACTGGATATCCACTGGGAAAGCGCTGCCCAAGACCAGACGTTACCAGTAAATCACCCACCTTGAGATCAAGTGAAGCGGAAACGTGACGAAGCGACAACATATCTCTTTGGCCTCGACCCTCCGCAATTAATTGGGCCGCAGTTCTGACCGCCAAAACGGGCACCGCATGGTTTTGATCAGTGACTAACAGCACTTTACTCAATCTGGAGGATGCTTCAACGACTTGGCCTACTAGCCCGGCGGCGTCAATCACGGGCTGTCCTACAAAAACGCCATCGTCTCGCCCTTTATCCAAGGTGATGTGATGCGCAGAGGGATCAGGACTCAATCCTTTAATTTCCGCAATCAAGACAGACTCATTCATCCTGCTTGCAGACCCCAACAAGGATCTGAGGCGGGCATTTTCAGCCTCCAAAGCAGACATCTTGAGCTGGCCCGCCTGGAGCAATCGAATTTGTTGGTTCCGTTCTCGAAGAATCGCTCGCTGAACATCTCGGCTCTCAAAAATATCAGAAACCCCAGCGATTAGCCGGCTTGGCGCCGTGGAGAGCCAGTAGACCGGTTCAAGCACGAGTCCAGTGCTTTGCCGAACAGGGTCCAGAGCATCACTTTTGCCATCGATCACAAACAACAATAGGGAAACGATAAAGAGAACCACCGCCTGGTTTCTTGGATTTGATCGTTCCAAAAAAAGTTGTTTCATGAGCTCTTAGCGCCTCTCTGGCAAAGGCAGGATTCCAAAAGATTTGATCAACTCACATCGGGGATTGTCTAAATTGACAAAAGGTCGCTCACCCCAAGATTGTCCATAATTTCGAGCGCCCGCCCGCCACCCCGTGCAACACAGGTCAGCGGATCTTCCGCCACGATCACAGGCAATCCTGTTTCGTTTGACAGCAGCCTATCCAACTCTCTCAGCAAGGACCCACCTCCGGTTAAGACAAGGCCTGATTCGGCGATGTCTGAGGCAAGCTCGGGTGGTGTTTGTTCAAGCGCTGCTTTGACCGCTTGCACGATAATGTGGAGGGGTTCTTGAAGGGCTTCCAAAATCTCATTGCTATTGAGCGTGAACCCGCGCGGAATTCCTTCGGCCAAATTTCGACCACGGACATCAATCTCGCGCACCACATCGCTTGGGAACGCGGTTCCGATTTCTTGTTTTATCCGCTCTGCTGTCGCATCACCAATCAAACTACCCTGAGTCCGGCGGACGTACGCCGTGATCGCATCATCGAATCGATCCCCGCCCACGCGAACCGACTGAGAATAGACGACACCGTTTAGCGAGATAACCGCGATCTCAGTGGTACCGCCACCAATGTCGACGACCATGGTGCCAACCGCCTCATGAACCGGAAGGCCTGCACCAATCGCCGCGGCCATCGGCTCTTCAATCAAACGGACATCTCGAGCACCCGCACTGATGACCGACTCTCGAATCGCGCGCCGCTCGACTTCCGTTGCCTGACAGGGCACACAAACCAGCACTCGTGGGCTCGGACGAATGAAACTATTTTCATGCACTTTCTTAATGAAATGCTGGAGCATTTTTTCAGTCACTTGGAAATCTGCAATGACGCCATCTTTGAGAGGTCTGATCGCCGTGATGTTACCCGGGGTACGACCGAGCATGCGTTTGGCGTCGATTCCTACTGCGGCGACCGACTTCTGATTGTTGTGCTGACGGATCGCGACAACTGAGGGCTCGTCAAGCACGATGCCTCGTTCTCGCACATAAATCAGGGTATTGGCAGTTCCCAAATCGATCGACAGATCATTTGAAAAAAGTCCACGAATCTTTTTGAACATCTATTCACCCACTCTGGGAAAGTTCACGATTGCCTGCTGAGGCACTAAAGCGTGCTGGTAACCCTATATTCTGGCAAGCCCTATATTCTGGCAAGCCCTTAGCCCCTTGATACGTCTCAAAGAAGCCCCTTTATGAAACAGCACCTACTACACTTTTCACGACGAATTTTCTAAGCGAGGTACTTTAGCATCTGCTATTCCCAAGAGACAACAAAATATCCGACTAACACACTGTTCTTCAACAATTTTTTACAGAATTTCTCACGTTTTTGTCGCCAATTTCTCGTTCTGACTGGATCCTGCGTTGCACAACCCCCAGTAAAGATTTAGCATTTGCCGCTCATTTCTGGGCTATGACGCTGTGACCGATCTTGTCAACGAAACATTACTCAAGGATTTGACGACTCTTGCACAACTGCCTTTTGAGCCTGAGCAAGTTTCCTCGACGCTCTCGGCCATCAATGAGGTGCTAGAGCTCGTCACGCAACTAGAAAACGCTGAGACCGCCGAAATCGCTCCCCTCGCTCACCCGCTCGAGCGCCAGCAAGTTCTCCGAGAAGATGCCGTGACTGAAAACATCGATCGCAGCCAGCTGAGCCGAAACGCACCGTCGTTTGAAGACGGTTTATATTTTGTACCAAAGGTGATCGAGTGACACGGCCTTTCTCATCCCTCAGTCAGCTTCAGTCTCAGCTGAAAGACCGTTCAATTTCAGCAACCGAGTTGACTCAGCTGTATCTAGATCGAATTGAGCAACTTAATCCAATCCTCAATTGTTACATCACTGTGGACGAAGAGCATGCACTCGAGCGAGCGAGAGCCGCTGATCAACAACTTGCGCGAGGCAGTGGCGGACCTTTGACGGGCCTTCCCATTTCACAAAAAGATATTTTTTGCATTAAGGACACCACGACCACTGCCGGATCAAAAATGCTGGCGAACTTTCGACCGCCCTATTCAGCGACCTGCTCGACGAAACTCGAACAAGCTGGCGCCATTACACTTGGGAAAACCAACATGGACGAGTTTGCAATGGGCTCGTCCAATGAGACTAGTTTTTTCGGACCCGTCAAGAACCCTTGGGATTTGCTAAGAATTCCTGGCGGATCCTCCGGTGGGTCCGCCGCAGCCGTCGCCGCAGGCTTGTGCGCTGCGAGCACAGGCACAGACACTGGCGGCAGTATACGGCAGCCAGCCGCCATGTGCGGATTAACGGGCCTAAAACCGACCTATGGCCGTATTTCTCGGTGGGGCATGATCGCTTTTGCATCCAGCCTCGACCAGGCGGGCCCGATGACCCGCACAGCTCAGGACGCGGCTTTGTTGCTTGAACATATGGCGGGATACGACCCTCGGGATGCAACTTCCCTTGATGAGCCGATCCCCAAATACTCGCAAGAACTCTCCCAGCCTTTATCCGGACTAAAAATTGGTGTTTGTCGACAGTTTTTCAGCGAAGGTCTCGACAATGCCGTTGAAACCGTCATTCGAGAAGCGTTTAAAATCTTTGAGCAGCTTGGTGCAACGCTGGTCGATATCGAACTACCGAACACGCCCTTAAGTGTCAGCGCCTACTACGTCATCGCACCCGCTGAGTGTTCGGCCAACCTATCACGATATGATGGCGTTCGGTTTGGTCATCGCTGCAGCGACCCGAAAGACCTTCAAGATCTTTATCAACGTTCCCGAGGCGAAGGATTTGGTAATGAAGTTAAAAAACGCATTTTGGTCGGCACCTTCGCGCTCAGTGCCGGCTACTACGACGCGTTTTACCGCCGAGCTCAGCAAGTCAGGCGCCTTATCAAAAACGATTTCGTCGAGGCCTTCGATCACGTCGATCTCATTATTGGACCGACGGCACCGACCCCGGCTTTCAAGATAGGCGAAAAAGTAGACAATCCGGTCGATATGTATTTACAGGATATTTTTACGATATCGGCTAATCTGGCTGGTCTGCCAGCGATGAGCATACCCGCGGGGCAGGTTGAGGGACTTCCTGTTGGGTTGCAGCTGATTGGCAATTATCTGCAAGAAGGAACTCTGCTCCGCGCGGGCCATCAGTTTCAGCAAGCAACGGACTGGCACCAATTAACGCCAGACATTGAATTATGACGATCCCAGCAGGCTGGCAAGTTGACATTGGGCTGGAGATTCACGCGCAGCTCAAAACGACCTCAAAAATTTTTTCAGGCGCAAGTACTCAATTTGGTCAGCTGCCGAACAGCCAAGCCAGCGTCATAGATCTTGGCATGCCCGGTGTTCTCCCCGCAGTCAATGGCGTGGTTTTTGAAAAAGCCGTTCGATTTGGTTTGGGTGTCGGCGGGAGAATCAACAGAGAATCGCGATTTGATCGGAAGAACTACTTTTACCCCGATCTGCCCAAAGGCTATCAGATTACACAAATGGACCAGCCGATCGTGGTTGGCGGCTCGGTGACCATTGATTTGCCAGACGGCTCGACCAAGCTTATTGCCTTAACCCGAGCACATCTTGAAGAGGATGCGGGAAAGTCTATCCACGACCGGAAACCGAATTACACCGGTATTGATCTTAACCGAGCAGGCACCCCTTTATTAGAAATTGTCTCAGAACCACAGCTTAAGAGCCCTGAAGAAGCGGTGTCCTATGCCCGAGTGATTCACCAATTGCTGACTTACCTTGAGATCTGCGATGGCAATATGGCCGAAGGATCTTTGAGATTTGATGCGAATGTCTCCGTCAGAAGAATCAACGATGAAGCCCTCGGTGTTCGCTCAGAAATCAAAAACCTGAATTCCTTTCGCTTTCTAGATCAAGCCATCAATTTTGAGATCTCCCGTCAGGTTGAGACGCTCAACGCAGGCGAAACCCTCTCACAAGATACCCGTCTGTTTGATCCCGATCAGCTCGAAACAAGACCCATGCGCAGCAAAGAAACGGCGACTGACTATCGCTACTTCCCAGAGCCTGATCTGCTGCCAGTCGTGCTGTCAGAGCGCTACATCGACGAGATCAACAAGGAAATGCCAGAATTACCTCAGGTCCGAACACAGCGCTATCATTCTGCTTTTGCGCTGCCTTTGGCAGATGCTCAGCTTTTGGCTCAAGACCGTCGCCTGGCTGACTTTTTCGACGAGACCGTCGCGAAGACTCAGACGCCTAAGACAACCGCCAATTGGATAAAGGGCGACTTACTCGCACGATTAAATGAAGCATCACTTACCATTGCCGAGAGTCCCGTTACCTCGGAGCAGCTCGCCGAACTGATCACGATGGTCGATCAAGATACGATATCTGGAAAAATCGCAAAGGATGTATTTGGCGCTTTATGGGAAGGCCGAACCACTTCAGCATCGGCCTATGTCCATGAACACCAGCTCGAACAAGTCAGCGATCAGAGCGCACTGGAACCCCTTATTGCGTCTTTGCTCAAGGAACACCCGAAGCAAGCGGATGACCTCAAAGCAGGCAAGGATAAACTCATGGGATTTTTTGTCGGTAAAGTCATGCAAGCAACCCAGGGAAAAGCCAATCCCAAACAAGTCAATGATCTGATTCGTGGCAAAATCGATCAGCGCTGACCTATGTCCAGGTCAGAACCTTAGGCTTAGGCTTTGTGTTCGACTACCGGGGGATTCGCTACGACAGCACCGACTATCTTCGGTTTGACCTCTCCAAAAACAATCCCAAGAACGTCTCGATGCGTGCCGCATTCACACCCAGATCACTCTGTCCTACTCGAGACACCGAGCGCAGATCGATGATTGCTTGATCCCCCTCGGCTCGCACTCGAACAACCAAATCATCTTTAAATCCAAACCAGAACGTCGTTGCCGTCGCCTCAAGGCGGCCTTCATCGGCATTGACGCCGACCAGCTCGAGCCCCATTTCTGAGACAACTTCCTCTGCAACCGAAACCGCTACTTGGACGGTCATGGGCAAAATTAATGTGTCCACATTGGGATAAAACTCGGCTTGCAGCGCCGCCATATCCTCTGCCGTTCGCTCAGCATCTCCGTATTCAAGGTCGTTCATCGCATGTACGCGCCTTTCAACAACGTCTAAAAAGGATGGCGGATCCATCGGATTGGTCGTGATATCGTGAATTGGTGGCACGCTCGAGCCTTTTTGCAGCTGGGGCAACATGAATACAATTGGAACCAGCGCCATCACCGAGGCGATAACCAATGCCCCTTTATCAAGGGGTTGTTTTTTAATCAACCCAATGACCGCTAGCACAATGATGGCAAGCAAGGTCAGACCACTGCCGACAAATGCCATTGTGACACCCCCCAGCGCGGTCATTAAATCCAACACACCGAATTGATAACCGAAGGGGCTCAGCAACAAAATAACCAACTGGCTGATCATAAAGACCAAAATCACTTTTGTGCTTGTTTTCACGTCACTTCCTTTTCATTCCTGTTATGTTCGACGACAACCTTGTCGCATGTCATTCGTTCGCTGACTTTTGGTACTCCAACACGGGCTTTGCCGTCTTGCTTTCGATACCTCGTCCATTTCAATAGCACGTCCAATGTGACCGTCAAGCGCTAAAATTAAATTGTTCAGCTTTTTGGTAACGCCCCACACCCTATTTTTGGCAACGCCCTTCAACCTAAGGCGGCAATCGGAGCCGCTCTCCATGACCGAAGGTGCCCGCTATATGATCAACTTTTGATCACGCATTGCTGCCGATTGTTCGCCCCTTTTTAATCACGTGTTTTAACGCGCGCCGCACCCGTTAAGCCAGAGGCACTTTAACATGCCAAGGTTCAAAACGAACCCCAGATCGATTCTGGTCGGGATATCGTAGCTTCACGTAATTCAATCGACGCATCTTTTGATAGACAGCTGACCGAGCAAAGGCTACCGAAAAGTTTTCACTTCCAAGCAGCCTTGAACCCACATCGAAGTCGCCGGACCAATGATAAGAGTATCCAGGCGGCGCGAGGCTGCGCGAGGCCATAGAGACATTTCCTTGACATTCGATCAGTTTGGCAAGAAAAAGATAGCTTTGCTTGGGCAGGCCGCGCACGCCTGAGGTCAAAATCAAATCCGAACCAATATCTGCTCGCAGACGGTCAAACAAGGGCTTTGCACGGCGCTGGAACAGATATTGACCAAACCGAACGTCAAAAAACAGAGCGCTAGGCCTCAGATTATCCAAAAAATCTCGAGCCAGTTTCTCCCCTCTAAACCCGTAATGCTCAGGGTCTTCATAAAAAATCCACTGCAGCAGATTCATTTCGGGCAAATTAAAGCGACCAATTGAGGGGGTTCTTAGTGCCACTTTCAGGAGCTGCTCGAAGCCCAAGATATTGAAAAAACCATGGCCGAAATGCCCCTGGATTCGGGTCAATCGCTCGAATGTACTCGAAAGCGCCCGTTGGTGCTCTGCGCTCAGGAAAACGTCATCGCGAGCAACCCGGTCCGGCAGCTGCATTTTCCTAAAATAAGCGATCGTCCTCAAAGCGGCCTCACTGGATAAGCCCAGTGCTTCAAGATATTCAGCCTGTTGAGGAGCTGATGATGATAAAGCGCGACCTAAGCTCTGAATATGAGCTTCATCAATCGGCGATACCCGCGCCTCAGGGGCCACTGCCCGAAGACTGGGTTTCCTCAGTAACAGGGCGATCACAGCGGAGGCGGAGGCTATCCCCAAGCCGGTCCCCAATGCAGCCGTTTTGAGCAAACGACGCTTGGCGACGTCAATCATTTACGTTCGCCGCGAAAATCAATCTCACTACCTTCACCGCCCAAGCTTAGATTACTGCCCCGTAATTTGTTGACCGTTTGCAAATATCCAACTCGGATTTTCAAGGACTTCTAAATTATCCAGTGGCGATTGGTCGAACATTAAAATATCAGCAGATAAACCATCTGCTAATCGGCCAGTCACTGCCTCGAGCCCAACGGCGCGGGCGCATTCGCTGGTTGCGCTTTTAAGGGTTTCCAAATTTGAGAGTGCTGCAACCGCCTTGAAGACCGCGAGTGCCTTCGGTAAATCTTCGTGAAACACGTTTGGAATCCCAGCATCCGTCGATGCGATGAGTCGACAACCTTCTGCCCTCATCGCTTGATATCGCGCATTGATTGCAGCCAAATATCGCTCATTGCCAAGATGCCGTCCCCAACCGGCGTTGACGGTCGGAGACACCCAAATACCCTTTTCTCCAATCGTTCTAGCGAGCTCCGGCTCATAATGCTTACCCCAACCTTCTGGACCAACCCAAGAGCAATGCTCGATCGTGGTCACACCAGCGTGGGCCGCATTTCGGATGCCATCAACACCATGACAATGCGCTGCGACCGAAAAACCTTGGCTGTTGGCAGCCCGAACAATGGCGCGAATAATCGTCTCATCAAATTGAGCGTCAACGGGTCTGCTCCCGGGCGTTATGTTACCTCCCGTCGCCATCACCTTAATCAGGTCGACACCTTTTTTAACTTGACGATCCAACACTGTCAGAGCGGATGCTTCATCATTCGCCTCACCGCCCCAAAAATGACAATGTCCCTCGACTGAGGTAATCGGCTGCCCCGCACAGACCAAACGCGGACCCTGAATATCGCCAGATTTGATCGCATCTCGAATTTTTAACTCAAGCCATTGACCACCTCCAAGGTCTCGTGCGGATGTGATCCCTGCACGAACCATCTTGTAGGCTCGTTCGGCCATGGCTTTGAGCTGTTCGGATTCTGGTAGCTTGCCGTGGGCAAAGGGATCGGGCTCACGAGGATCTAGACACAAATGAATATGGGCATCTATGAGACCCGGTATGGCGTAAGCACCCGCAAGATCCTGCGTCGCCTCACCTCCTTGGATATCGTCTGATGTCGTCAGCACAAGCAGACCCTGATCGGTGATTCTCAATGCATCAAATTGATCCGAGTAATGATTTTCGATTCCATCCCAGATTTTCAGATTGCGTAAGAGCATAAGCAATGACCACGTAAGGACTGAGCTTTAGATCATAACAGACTCTAATCCGAGTCTTTTCACTCCCAGCTGCGAGCAAAGCACTTACCGACTTGTTTGGACAACGGCGGAATTCAGTCTTAGCACTTCAATCAAACCAACCAGAATAAGATCACTCACCACGTGATCGAAAATATTTTCTCGATCAAAGAGATGAACGAAACCACCTGTCCCAACCACCAAGGGAGGGTCATCAGCGAACTCCTGCTCTGTGACTCGAGCGACGAGCTCCTTGATCATTCCGACATTGGACCAGAACAAACCACTTTGAATACTCTCAATCGTTGTTGTTCCGAATGCCTTGCGGACCGGTTTGATCTCGACGGACGGCAGCTGAGCGGTTCGCATTTCAAGCGCCTCCATCGACAAACGAATGCCCGGCAGGATGTTGCCGCCCAAAAAGGTTCGATCCGACCGGATCGCACAGACTGTCGTGGCAGTACCAAAATCCGCCACAATTAAATTACGATCTGGGAAGAGTTTAATAGCACCGACCGCATCGGCGATGCGGTCAGCACCAACCTCTTTGGGGTCACGGTACGCAATCTTGAGCCCCGTTTTAATCCCGGGACGCAAAATCAAAGGTTCGATGTCGAAGTATTTTTGCGCACAAGCCCTCAGAGAATACAGCAGATCCGGTACTACACAGCAAATCACAATCGATTCTATGGCTGATGGGTCTATGTCATTTTCTCGAAGAACCGCGCGAAAAAAAACACCCAGCTCATCAGAGCTGCTATTGAGCTGCGAAGTCCTTCGGAACTGTGTTTTAAGGCGATCGTGATTAAAAACACCGCCATAAACTTGGGTATTGCCCACATCAAGACATAGGATCATGGCGTTAACCTCACGTTATCAATCAATCGAACTTGCCGGCTCCCCTGTCCCAAGAAAACCGCCGCGTATCTGCGATTCTTACGGGTTTGAACGTAATCTACGGTAAAACCAGCCTTTTCAAGTTGATGCTTCACAAGATAGTCGGAATCATCGCTATTTAAGTATTGAAAAAGACGCGGCGCCAGTGCACGTTCTGAAGATCCGAGTAAGGCATTGCGTGAACTCAGCGCTAACCCATCTGGAGCGCGCATCGTCGGCACGCCAACGACTTCAACCGGCATAAAAAAGGCAGTCACCATTCCCCGTATGAGCTCAAGTTGCTGATAGTCCTTTTCGCCAAAATAGGCGCGATGGGGTTTGATGATATTCAATAACTTCATCACCACTGTCAGCACACCACTGAAGTGTCCTGGCCGCGCACTACCGCACCGGTCTAGACTCTCGCAGGATTCATTCACCAGATAGCTGTCGTCTGGGGCGTACATCACTTCGACCGTGGGCATAAACACCGCAGACACACCTGTCTGATTTAGCAGGTCAATATCCTCGACATCCCGCCTGGGATAGCCCGCTAAATCTGCTGGGTCATTAAACTGTTTGGGGTTCACAAACAGTGTGACAACAACATGGTCATTTTCCATTAAAGCCTGTTCAACCAGTGCAACGTGACCCTCGTGAATTGCGCCCATCGTGGGCACACATCCAACTTGCCCCGAAAGAGCGTTGCGATACTCATTGACCGCATCAACGGTCGTGAACGTGTTCATGCATAACTCTCACAGCGTGCTGGAAAGGCGCCGCTTTGTACGTCTTGATGATAGCGATCGAGGGCATTCCCAATACTTGATGACAGGTCTGCATACTTCCTTAAAAATTTCGGCTCGAATCCAAGGTTCGCGCCCAGTAAGTCCTGCAGAACTAAAACCTGTCCATCTACACCAGCTCCTGCACCGATGCCGATCACGGGAATTTTAAGATCGCTTGAGACCTTTGCAGCAACCGGGGCAGGTACGCATTCAAGCACCAATGCTCCCACACCAGAGGCCTCTACTTTCGCTGCATCAGCGAACAGTCGATCAGCGGCGGCTTCATTCTTCGCCTGAACCCGGTGTCCGCCCAGTTGGAGCACGGATTGCGGCGTAAGCCCCAAATGACCAACAACCGGAATTCCAGCCTCAACCAGGTGCGCGATCAGTGCGACTTGGTGACCTGCTCCTTCGATTTTTACGGCGTGAGCACCCGCTTGAATAAGAGCCGTTGCTGCAGCAACTCCTGAGCGCAAATCACCACTGGCTGTCATAAAGGGCATGTCAGCAACCACAAGCTTCGATCCCGCGCCTCGAGCTACGGCCGCGACATGAGGCAGCATCAGATCGAGGGTCGCGTGAACTGTTGAGGAGTAGCCATGCATAACCACGGCAAGTGAATCCCCGACCAGAAGACAATCCATTGGAGAGGCAGCGACGAGTTGCGCTGACCAATAGTCATAGCAGGTCACCATAGAAATTTTTTGTTGAATATTTTTGAGCCGCTGAAGCTGGCTGACCGATTGCATGGCTGTCCTCCCATATGAGTAGAACGCTTCAATCGACGGCATCAGAGGATGACTTGACGCCACTACCTCAAGGTACCTGTCTGATTGAGATCAAGTCCTAAATTGTATCTGGGCCGAACCATCGTTCGACACCGGTTTCTCTCGCCGCTTCCTTTTCCGCCAAGAACCAGCGCACGCTTTTTTGAATACCCATCGCTCAGGATTGAGTTTCAACGCGGAGACTATTATTTATTTTACGAAGCGTCAAACGCATCGCCAATGATTTGGAAATTCTGTAGACTCTCTCCCGCGGGCCTATAGCTCAGTTGGTTAGAGCAGTGGACTCATAATCCATTGGTCGAAGGTTCGAGTCCTTCTGGGCCCACCACTCTTAAAACATCTTAGCCATCGCAATTGAGATAAAGACACAAAGACGCTCAAAGAACCTCAAAAATGTAGCGTCTTCGGCCTCTCGCTTACAAGCACATCACAACGAGAACCAGGGGCGTGTTAAATCACTGGCTTTTGTCTCGGCGCCCCACTGCGTTACCAACTTTGTCCATCAGGACCGCAGCGATGTCTGCGCACTATCAGATGAACGTATCAATGACGTGGTAAAGAGGAAGGTGCTGGGTAAAATACCCAAGGCTTCGCTGCACGCTGCCTTGTTGAGAGAGCCAGAGACTTCATCTATTTTTGGCTGAGTTTATCCGCTCAAGTCAACGCCAGCCCCCTTCATTAGGAGCTTATGAAGATGCAGACTTAATTCAACCCATGCACAGCGCTGAGCACAAAAAAAGCGGTCGCAAAAGGCCTTTAACACAATTTTGAACAGGAACTTTCATCCACCCAAGATCTGGAGTTGCCAATGATTGAACATCATCTTGAAATACCCACCGAAGCTGGCGACATGAACACGTTTATTACCCACCCTGACGAAGGTGGCCCATTTCCTGTCGTCCTATTTTATATGGATGCGCCTGGGAAGCGCGAGGAGCTTCACGATATGGCCAGAAGAATCGCGACGACAGGCTACGTGGTGGTGCTTCCCAATCTCTACTATCGTAAAACTCAAGAGTTTGTCTGGGACCAAAGTGACAGTGCGATGAAGGCGATGTTCGAGATGACGAAGCATCTAACGCTCGAATGCATCATGGACGACACGAGAGCACTACTTGAATTTGTTGACGATTTCCCAGTTGCTGAAGGGAGTCGGGTTGGTGCAGTGGGCTATTGCATGAGCGGACCTTTTGTTTTCAAAGCTGCTGGACGCTTTCCAAAGCGGATCGCTTGCGCTGCGTCAATTTACGGTGCAAACCTTTTGACTCAGCGGCCGGATTCGCCCCACTTAGACGCACATAAAATCCGGGGCGAAATGTACTTTGCCTGTGCCGAAATAGATCATTACGCACCCAAGGATGTCATTGACAATTTAGAGGCTCATCTTGCAACCTGCGACATCAACTATCGTCTCGAATGGTATCCCGGTGCAGAGCACGGCTTTGCGTTCCCCGGTCGCGGGAAAATTTTCCACAAGGCGAGCGCAGAAAGACACTGGCAGCGTCTCCACAGTTTGTTTGATCGCAACCTAAAACGAGCCTAATCAAAAAGGACTCAGCGCAGTCAAGGTCATCCTAACAACCACTCAGCCGAATGTTCTCAAGCGTTCTATAATAAAACGGTTAAACAGCTCAACGAAGTCGGCGTAACTCCTCAAGGTGCAACAAGTGAACCAATCTTTTAGTAATCGATATCTGATCTACGTCATCTTTATTTTCACTCTGGCCTCAACCTGCTCCATCATCGATCGCCAAATTCTCAACGTTATGATTGGGCCGATAAAAAGAGATCTAGGCGGCATTTCCGATACCCAGGTGTCCTTGATCATGGGATTTGCCTTTGCGCTTTTCTACACGTTGATGACTTACCCCGCTGGACGCATCACAGATCGCTACCATCGCATTAATTTGATGACTGCGGGCATTGCAGGCTGGAGCTTTATGACCATGTTATGCGGCGCAGCGAACCAGTATTGGCAGCTTTTTCTCGCTCGAATGGGCGTTGGTATTGGAGAAGCAACCCTCGGACCTGCCTCTAATTCAGCATTGGCGGATTTTTTCCCACCCGAGCGACTACCTGTCGCCATCGGTATCGTCGCTTCAGCACCTTTTATCGGCCAAGGCCTCGCGAACATTGCTGGCGGACCGCTTATAGACTATCTGGAAGCGACGCCGAATTATGTTGTGCCAATTTTAGGAGAGATATTTTCTTGGCAAATGGTCCTGATCATGGTCGGGGCGCCAGGACTTCTCATTGCTTTGGCTATGTGGTTCCTCATTGAACCGCCGCGAAAAAACAAACAACTTGCTGAAAACACTTCGGTGCCGCTAAAGGACGTTTGGTCCTTTATTTTAACGAGAAAACATTTTTTCTTTTTCGTGTTTCTGGGCTATCTGTGTTTAGCCACTCAAGGATGGTCTTTGTTCAGTTGGTTGGTTGAATATTTTGTGCGAAATCACGCGTGGAGCCGAACAGAAATTGGTCTTTCCTATGGCAGTATTGCATTGGTTGTTGGTATCGCAGGAAGCGTCTCTGGTGGTTTGTTCGCCAGCAGAATGATTCAAAAAGGCCGTACCGACGCAACCCTCAGGGTTGTGTTATACAGCACGATTGTACTGTTTCCACTGGCTGCTTTGCTGACCGTAATTCCTGATCCCTATATTGCGCTAGCCATGCTAATACCCGTGACCTTTTGTATGGCCATGCCTCCTGGGCTCATTATTGCAACTCTACAAACCGTCGCTCCTAATGAGCTTCGTGGTCAGATGGTGGCGTTCTACCTGATTGCTGTGAACTTCTTGTCGTACAGCTTTGCGCCCTCTCTACCCGCGGTCATCAGTGACTTCGTGTTCCAAAGTGAGCTCGCACTGGGCCAGTCAATCTCTTTGCTGGCCGTGATCAATTACAGCGTCGCAATTGTTTGCTTAGCACTCAGCCTAAAGTACTTTAGGCAAGCAGTGACCAGAGCCAATGCCTGGCGATCAGATCCAGAACCGTTTGCAGAGCGCGCCTAAGGCCAGAAGACATCTTTGGACCCCAGCGACCTCCGCATCGAGCCTGACCAAAAGCAGGGTGTTAGCTCGACCCTGATCGTCATCGATAAAAAGCGCGGTTATTCGATTGGCAGCGCGCGAAATACGCACTGGCAATTTGGATCAGAAACTGCGCCAATAAGCTGCAATGTTCCTTGGAGTGTTCGAGCAGGTTTGTCATGAGATGCCAGAAAACCCATGAGATGGACCCCCATTCCATCACCATGCAAGGCCAACGAGCAGAAATAGCGCCAATAACCTCAATGATTATCGATCGAGCGCACGGGTTGCATGATGTATTATCAACCTCTAGTAAACGCTACACTTTGAAAGAATTTAGTCGCATTGCTGATACAAGCAAGACTTGCAATAGACCAGCCATCGCAGCGGCCGACGACTCGATCAGGATCAGCTGCTCGCTCAAGCGTGTTAAATATAAAAAGCGTTCTAATGATCAATACCCAATTACAATCATTCAACGATAACGACCAAAGGAAGATCGCATGAAATTAGAAGGAAAAATTGCAGCCGTTACGGGTGGGTCTGCAGGAATCGGTAGAGGCATTGTCGAAGCTTATTTGGCTGAGGGCGCGCGAGTTACCATCATGGCCAGAAACGCATCGAAGGCCGAGAAGATGCTCGAAGAGATCGGCGCAGGTGAAAACCTCTCATTCATTCAGGGTGACGCAATGGATCAAGCATCCGTAGAGCATTTTGTTGATGAGACTATCAATCAGTTCGGTCGGATCGATATATTGGTGAATAACGCAGGAGGCGCCAGTGATTTACAACCCACCGTCGACTTGAGCGATGAAGCCTTCGACATGTGTATGAAGTGGAATGTTTACTCGACTTTTTGGGGTACTCGCCGAGCACTTAAAGCGATGATTCCGCAAAAATGGGGTCGCGTGATCAACATTTCATCAATGGAGGGCAAACACGGCAAACCCGTATTGACGGCCTATACTGCAGCGAAACACGCCGTCAATGGCATGACAAAATCAATCGCAAGAGAGGTCGGTACCGAAGGCATTACGATCAACGCCATTTGTCCGGGACTGATCATTACCGATATTGTCAGGGACAGCGGACCTCAAACAGCCGAAGCCATGGGGATGACGTTTGACGAAATGGTTACCCTCTTTTCTCAGGAGTCAGCGATCAAAAGACCCAACACAGTCGAGGAAGTTGCCGCAATGGCGGTACTGCTGGCCAGCGATGCAGGTGCAGGCATCACTGGCGCTGCGCTCAGTATTGATGGCGGCACGTCGCAATACTAATCGCTTTTACGACCTCTTACTTTTCGAGGGGAATCATGGCGTTGGTTCGCCCGACGCTGATATGAAGTAGACAAAAAAATAGGTACTGTCGGTTCGGTGGCAGCTCACCGCCCAGTGAACGTGCTTGAGTCCACTCCGCTGAACGCCGCTGGCCTTTTGACCGCTCGAACAAGCGGTCAAAAGGCCATTGTCATGAATACCAACTCTGGGTCTATTGATCCAAAAAGCTCTTAAGGTGATCAGAGCGACTGGGGTGTCGTAGCTTACGCAAAGCCTTCGCTTCAATTTGGCGGATGCGCTCTCGGGTCACGTCGAACTGTTTACCCACCTCTTCAAGCGTGTGATCCGTGTTCATATCAATACCAAATCTCATTCTGAGCACCTTAGCTTCTCTCGCTGTAAGACCCGCCAAGATATTCCGCGTCGCATCTCGCAAACCCTCCTCGGTGGCCACATCGAGGGGCGCGCCCACGGCGGCGCCTTCTCCGAGATTAGAGTCTGAGTCCAAAAAGTCCCCAAGATGAGAGTCTTCATCATCCCCAATGGGTGTCTCCGTCGAAATCGGTTCCTTCGCAATTTTTAACACACGCCGAACCTTTTCTTCGGGCATCTCCATTCGCTCACCCAATTCTTCGGGCGTCGGCTCCCTGCCCATCTCTTGAAGCATTTGTCGTGAGATCCGAGACAACTTATTGATCGTCTCGATCATATGAACTGGAATACGGATGGTTCTGGCCTGATCAGCAATCGACCGTGTGATGGCTTGCCGGATCCACCAAGTCGCATAGGTCGAAAACTTATAGCCGCGCCGATACTCAAATTTATCGACCGCTTTCATTAGACCAATGTTGCCCTCTTGAATGAGGTCTAAAAACTGTAAGCCCCGATTGGTGTATTTCTTAGCGATTGAAATAACCAGTCTCAGATTTGCTTCGACCATATCCTTCTTAGCGCGACGAGCCTTTGCTTCACCGATGAACATTTTGCGGTTCAGGTCTTTCAGTTCAGCGACTGTCAGTCCGATCTCCTCAGAGATAAGCGCAATTCGCTTTTGCGCTCGGCTAACTTCATCTTGGACCGGTTTGAGCTTACTGACTCCAGATTTTATTTGCTTTGCCGCCCATTTTGTATCGGCTTCATGCCCTGGAAACGTCTTCAAAAAATCTTTTCGACTGATCCCTGCCTCGCGAACGCAGAGCGTCATAATCTGTCGTTCTAACCGGCGAATCTCCTGATGAGGTTCTTTGGCTTCAGCGACAATGGACTCATATTCCTTGGGGACAAATTTAAAAAATTGAAAAGCAACGCCCAGTGCAGCGAGTTCTTTTGCCGCTGCCGCTGAACTACGACCATTACGCTTTATCGATCGCTTCGTCTTATCGATTTGTTTTGCCAATATTGCGAACCGTTCGGCGGCAAGCTCTGCATCTGGGCCAGTATCTTCCTCGGCAGCGCTTTCATCTTTGGCCTCGCCGGGAACAACCTGCGCAGCAGGCGCTACATGCTCGGCTGGGTCCAGAAAGCCGATCATCAAATCCGAAAGTTTGCCCTCTTCAAGCTGTGTCTCTTTGTATCGATCAACAATCCGACCGGGAATACCTGGGAAACCAGATGCCGCATCGAGCACATCTCTGATGCCCTCCTCGATGCGTTTTGCAATTTCAATCTCACCCTCTCGAGTCAACAGATCTACCGTTCCCATCTCTCGCATATACATGCGCACAGGGTCAGTGGTTCGACCAGTTTCATTCTCTACAGCAACGAGCACCGCAGCAGCCTCTTCAGCCGCGAGCTCGTCGGTCACATCTCCTTCAACCATCAGGTCATCGCGCTCTGGCGCGGTTTCAGAGACTTGGATGCCCATATCGTTGATCATTCCGATAATGTCTTCGATTTGTTCTGGATCCGTAATATCGTCGGGCAGGTGATCGTTGACCTCGGAATAAGTCAGATACCCTTGCTCTCTGCCTTGAGCAATGAGTTTTTTTAATCTTGATTGTTGCTGCGCAAGACCGCTGGCCATAGAACCCCTCTTAATCGCGTCCCCTTAATCGAACCAATAAGTATAGGGTCCGAGTCACAGAAGCGCTACCCTAGAGGCTGCCTACCCGGCCTTATATGACACTGAATTCACAGCATTAATGATCGATCATGGGCGCTAATCGATTGACCCGATATGAAGACGAATCAAGGCGCGCTCATCCTCTGTCAATTGGGAAGGTGCTTTATCGAGTAGTTGATTAATTTGGATTCTTGCTGACGAAGACCGATATTGGTCGAATTTGCGCTGCATTAACCCGACATACTCATCTTTTAAATGCTCTGGGCGAAGCAGCGGCTTGTGTTCAAAGGCTTTTTTAACACAATATTGTTCGTCCCGGCCGTTGAATCGCGCAAGAATCTGGCCTGGAGCGCTGATGCTGCCTTCGTGGACACACACGGCAATAGACTTTATCAATCGATCTTGCATATTTTTATCGATATTTTGATAATCCTCGATATTGAACTCAAGCGCCAACTCGGGCTGCAGAATGAGAAGAGACAATGCGGGGTCTAAAGGCCCCACTTCCCTCGGGTCTTCTGAGTCATACTCGCCCGATTCCATCTCCGAGAGTTCATCCGGGCCATCGGTAAACACGGATTGAGGCTCGGCCGGCAATTGATACTTAATCGTCACATCTTCGAGACGGCCGCGCGCAAGACCCGTTAACTCAGCCAATGCATCGATCATAAGCTGACGAAAAACACCCTCGGGCATCAGGTTGATGAGAGGCATCGCTGTCTTGCTGAGGGCGGCGCGACCGGCAATGCTCTTCGGATCAAGTCCATCGACTTGCAAATCCTGCCCCAATTTTTCAAAGAACCAAGTAGACACGTCATCGGCACCATCAATGCGAGCACCGAATCGCTCCGTGCCTTCCTTGCGTACCAAAGAATCAGGGTCATGACCCTCCGGCAAGAACATAAATCGAGCGCTACGTCCGTCACTGAGATGCGGCAGCACTCCTAGCAACGCTTTCCACGCAGCCCTGAGACCCGCGCCATCACCATCAAAGCAGAAAACGATTTCAGAGACTTGCCGATACATTCGCTGGATATGCTCATCGGAAGTTGAGGTGCCAAGAGTCGCTACAGCATATTCGATACCGTGTTGCGCCAGCGCGACCACGTCCATGTACCCTTCAACCACCAACAGCCGCGCTGATTTTTGCTGGCTTCGGCGCGCCTCATAGAGCCCGTAAAGCTCCCTACCCTTGTGAAAAACAGTTGTTTCAGGAGAATTGAGGTATTTGGGCTTGCCGTCTCCGATCACTCGGCCCCCAAAACCAATGGTTCTTCCACGAAGATCTCGAATCGGGAAAACAATTCGATCCCGAAAACGATCGTACCTTTTATCCTCATCGAGATTTTCAACCATCAAACCGGCAGCGATCCAAGGTTGTAATTGAGCCGCATCTTCCGAAAAGAGCGCCGATAGGTTCTGCCAACCCGGAGGTGCAAAGCCTATTTCGAAACGATTTGCAATCTGGCCCGTTAAACCTCGATTTTTCAGATAATCCACAGCACGCTGACGCTGAGGATGGTTTCGCAACTGTTGCTTATAAAAATCTTTGGCTTGAGTCAAAACATCTAGCGTTTGCTTGCGCTTCATGGAGGACAAGCGGTCATCGTCGGACTGCTCATTCGGCACAACCATGCCTAACCGTGCGGCGAGATTCTCAATTGCCGTCACAAAATCCATGCGATCGAACTCCATCAGAAATTTGATCGCTGAACCCGATGCCTGGCAGCCAAAGCAATAATAAAACTGCTTTTCCTGAGACACAGAGAAACTGGGCGACTTTTCTTGATGGAAAGGACATAAACCTGAGTAATTTTGCCCTGTTTTTTTGAGCGTGACTCTGGCTTCAATGACGTCGACAATGTCCGTCCGAGCCAGTATTTCATCGATAAAAGAGGAAGGAATCACCCAAGGGTCCAGACTTTTTAAGTTTTAAAGTGTGGCACTGGCCTTACCGATACGCAAGTTAGCTGCCGCTCAATCGCTGTTTGACCAAGAGGCCAACTTCAGCCATATCCGCCCGACCCTGTAGCTGCGGTTTGAGTTGCCCCATCACACGACCCATCGCCGACATGTCGGTTGCACCAAGCTCGGCAACAACTCCTTCGATCAGAGCAACAACTGCATCTGGCGAAAGCGGCTCGGGCAAGTACTTCCCGATTAAATCGATCTCAAACTGCTCTTGCGCAGCGAGATCTTCTCGGCCCGCATCGCTATATTGCCTTAACGAATCCTTCCGCTGCTTGAGCATTTTTTCTAGTATCGCAAGCACATCCTGGTCCGTGAGTTCGATACGCTCATCGACTTCCCGCCGCTTGAGCTCCGACATCATTAGCCTCAAGGTGCCCAATTTTTGTTTTTCCCGGGCACGCATCGCGTTTTTAACATCCTCTTGGATTTGCATCTTTAATGAATCCGGCATTTTTCATCCTCCACCTGCTTTCCAGCGATTCCTAATGTAAAGAAGCCGGGCTTAAATCAAAAGTCTTTTATCGAATAAACGCCGATGTTGAGGAGCCGCCGATGTCAAGCGTCGCCAAGGTCTTGGGTCGCGCCGATAAAAGAAGCACTGTTGCTATTGCGGCCTAAGGAGTCATAACGGCTCAGTGAACTGCTGCGCTGAGCTCTTTAAACTACGGGGACAAGGGCACGTGCATCGCAGCCTTGTAACCTCTTGAAGCTTTCTGGCCGCTTGAAGCTTTAACTCTGAATTCTTTGATTTGTAAAAGGCGGAAGAGACCGTCTTAGCCGCGGCGCTGGCGACAGCATCGCGGACTCAGACTAATTCGAGGGGTAGCAACCTAGTATAGACGCTCCATCTTTCGAGATTCGCGCTGCACTTTCTTGGCATAACGCTTTACCGCAGCCGCAGCTTTGCGTTTGCGGATAGAAGTTGGCTTTTCATAAAACTCTCGCTTACGGACCTCGGCTAACACACCGGCTTTCTCGCAAGAGCGCTTAAATCGGCGCAGAGCAATATCAAAAGGCTCATTTTCTTTAACTTTTACAAACGGCATACGCTATCTACTTTTTGAAGAGCGCGAATAATAAACGCAAACACAGGTAAAAGCAAAGTAGGATATTGCCCATTTACAGTGTTGAAATCGAAGGATCGGGCTCTACCCGCGATTTAAAATTAGAGATCTTCAATGCGCTGAGCGTTACAATAATCCCTGATGTCATCTGATTTATTTGGAGCCTGTAGTGCGAGTGCTTGGCATAGAAACCTCATGCGATGAAACTGGCATCGCGCTCTTTGATGAATCTGAAGGCTTAATCAAAGATCTGCTTTATAGCCAAATTGATCTACATCGCGATTATGGCGGTGTTGTCCCGGAATTGGCCTCCCGGGATCACATTCGAAAATGCTTACCCATGATCGATCAAGCGCTCCGAGAATCTAAAACGACCCCTTCACAAATCAGCGCGATTGCTTATACCGAGGGTCCAGGCCTGATTGGCGCACTTTTGGTGGGCGCCAGCATCGCTAAGTCATTGGCTTTGGCCTGGAATATCCCGGCCATTGGTATCCATCATATGGAGGGCCATCTGATGTCAACACAGCTTACGAGCGATCCGCCAAAATACCCCTTTGTTGCACTTTTGGTCTCCGGAGGGCACACGCAGCTCATGGCTTGTGAAGCACCAGGCGCATACGAAATCCTCGGAGAATCCGTAGACGATGCAGCAGGAGAAGCTTTTGACAAGGTCGCTAAAATGCTTGGATTGGGATACCCAGGCGGCCCCGCTGTCGCAAAGCTCGCGACCCAAGGTCGGCCAAATCAATATCAATTCCCACGGCCCCTGACAAAGAAACCCGGTTTGAACTTTAGTTTTAGTGGACTCAAAACCCACACGATGAACACCTTACGCAAACTACCTCACTGTTCGAATCAAGATCGCGCCGATGTCGCACTCGCATTTGAGGAGGCTGTCGTAGAGACGATTCAAATTAAGTGTGCTCGAGCACTCGAAAAAACGGGGTATTCAACTTTGGTTTTGGCTGGCGGCGTGAGCGCGAACGCGCGTCTTAGGAAAGCCTTAGACCTTTTATCCCAAGAACGGCATGTCAACATCAATTACCCTGAGCTCAGATTCTGCACCGATAATGGCGCCATGATCGCAATCGCTGGCTTTTTACGCAAAGCCCAATGGTCAAATTGCGACCATACCATCGTTGCCAGACCGCGATGGCCAATGAACGAGCTCGGCGGCATTAATCCATGACCAGGGATGATCACATCACAGTCACCGGACTCGAGATCGATACCATCGTTGGGGTCTACCCCAAGGAACGAGAAACACCTCAAACCATTTTTATTGACTTAAAACTGTATTACGCCTTTGAACCTTCCGCACTCGAGGACGACTTTCAAAAAGCAGTCGATTATGACCGGCTGACCGAGGAGCTCTCAACCTTCATTCAGATGAAGCAATTTGAATTACTAGAAACCTTATCAGTCACCTGCTGTGATTATCTGCTCAGCAACTATCCGATATCGGCAGTCGCCTTTACCGTTCATAAGCCCGCAGCACTCTCGCGCGCAACTTGCGTGTCAGCGACCTATTTCAAACAACAGGATTCGGCCTAAGTCATCTGATTGGCTACCGGCTCTTCCCAAAGCACAATAGGCGTTCCGT
>Ga0213863_10000649_pt1 | contig 25919 bp, 23 predicted proteins | sample PICome_8_FD_160128 | JGI IMG/M metagenome (GOLD analysis project Ga0213863, IMG submission 160128) | Coastal seawater microbial communities near Pivers Island, North Carolina, United States - PICO497 | ecosystem: Environmental > Aquatic > Marine > Coastal | place: USA: North Carolina... | reverse complement strand
CTATCTTGGCGACCGAATCCGAGTAGGTGCCCTTTTGAAGTTCGATGGATTTCGTGGAAAAAAAGCCAAACTGCAACTGTTTGCGGGCGACAAAGAACTTGAAGCGAAGGAAATTTCTGTTCCCCAAGATAATTATCGTGAAGAGGTGAAATTCCGCCATGCGCCCGAAGAGGGAGGTGTTGGCGAATACCGTATCGTTCTGAGCGGCTTAGTAGACGAAACCTTTGAAAATAACAACGAATGGGAGTTTCAAACCGTGGTGAGCGACGCCCGGACAAATGTTCTTTTAATCGATAGGCATCCGCGATGGGAGTTCCGATACTTGCGAAACCTCTTTTACGGGCGCGACCAGTCAATTCATCTCCAGTCGGTGTTGCTCGAACCGGATCGGATTTCGGGGCATACTCCGCCAAAGGTTGTGGCATCGGCAAGTCGTCCGTTTGGGGAAGCAAATGCAACCCATTTACCTGAAGTGGAAGAAGAATGGCGAAAGTTTGATGTCATTATTGTCGGTGACATTGGTCCTGACTCTTTAAGTGACGATCAGTGGAGGATTTTGGAGGGTTGCGTTAAAGAGAGAGCCGCACTTTTAGTTTTGGTGGCGGGCCCCGAATATATGCCGCATTCTTTTAGGTCGGAAGTTGCGCGCGATCTTATCCCGGTAAGGTATGAGGCTTCGCGCAGGACCTTTTATGGAACTGACGAAGAATTCCGTTTCTCGCTTACTAATATCGGCCGAAATCACCCCATCACAGCGCAGGTTGAAGGGCAGATGAGTAACGAACGTCTGTGGAAACAGTTCCCGGTGATTCGCTGGAGACATCCGGTAGAGGGTTTGCAGCCTGCTGCCGAAGTTTTACTTTATGCCGAATCGACTAACCAAAAAAAACAGAAAGTCGATTCAGCTACCAGTCTTGATGCAGCACTTTCTGAGGTGGCTCGTCGTCGTGAGTTGGAGGCTGAGAATGCTCTTTTGGTGACCCGCCAAACAGGCGCTGGTAAGGTCGCAATGTTACTTGCAGATCGAAGTTGGCGTCTCCGTGAAGGTGTTGGCGATATTTATCATCATCGTTTTTGGGGGCAATTAGTTCGTTGGGGGGCTGGTCCAAATTTACGCGCTGGTAACGAAAAAATTAGGCTTGGAACAGACCAGTTGACTTACACTGGTGATGATCGAGTTCAGATTATGACACGTTTGCGAGATGGAGAGCTTAACCCAATCGAAGATGAAAACCTAATCGCAGAGGTTACTCACGAATCAGGTGAAGTAACTCAGGTAGCTTTAAAATATCGCGAGGATTCAAACGGGATCCACGAAAATCTTGCGGGTCCGTTTCGAAAACCCGGGACATATGAGATAAAGGTTCGTGACGAAGTGGTCACGAGCTTCCGTGTAGTTGGTGCCCGAAGCGCAGTCGAACTTTCTGAGACAACTCTCAACCAACCGCTTCTTGATTCCGTGGCCCAGATGTCGGGTGGGCGCGTTTTAAAGGGCGAAAGTGCTCTTGCAGACCTCTTCCTAAAAGGCGATGAGACGCGGACCGAACTACGAGAGACTTCTCTTTGGGATACCTGGCCAGTGTTTCTTTTGTTGGCAATTCTTCTGACCACAGAATGGGTGATTCGTCGACGTGGAGGCCTTAGTTAAGATTTATCGCGCGAGTTTCTGCCTGTCATTGTCAATTTTACTAGCTACAGGAGAGTTCCGATAATTTCAGAGTTTTAGAAGATTTGTTCTCCAGAGTGCTGTGTATGATGAATCATGCCTATTATTTTGATTTGCGGGTTCGTGTCAGATTTTTCTCGCAAGTCCGAAGCTAGATCTACGAGCCTTTTAAAGAAGGTCTGAGTTCTCTAATTTTAAGATTAGCGCAAGTGTTACTTGGTAAGAAAGCAATGAAGGTGATAATCTCAGTGCGTAATGATTCGGGCACGAAAAAAGTTAACGATTTACGATTTAAGAAAGCTAAAGGGAGAGCGCTGCCTTAGTCATATTCATGTAAAGTCGCCGAAAGAGGCTATCGCCGCGGAAAAGGCGGGAGTTGATCTTATGAGTTGCAGTTTTGACTCGCTTGAGTCCCAGGCTCAGCTTCCGAGATTGGTGGAGGCAGCCCCTAATAGTTTTTTTTCTGTTGCAACTCCGCATGGCATAGCTTCGAACGAGGAGGCAATTCGGATTGGCTTTAAGGCGCTTGAGCTGGGAGCAAGCTCAGTCTACTGCTCAGCAAGCCCAAGGATTATCGAAGCGATGGCTAGGGAGGGAATTCCCGTAGTTGGACATCTGGGTCTTGTGCCTCGGCATGTGACATGGACCAATTACCGAGCAATCGGTAAAACTGAAGAAGAGGCGAGGATTCTCTATGATAAAATGAAAGAGCTCGAGTCTGCCGGGGCTTATGCTGCCGAAATTGAGTGCGTTCCTCATCAGCTGGCGAGTTGGCTGTGTGGTGAAACTTCGATGCTTCTTATGTCACTAGGCTCTGGTTCGGGTTGTGACACTCAGTTCTTGTTTTCGGATGATATTCTTGGCGATTATAACGAGAGGCTTCCTAGGCATGCGAAAGCTTACCGTGATTTTTCAGCTGAGTTTTTTCGCTTGCAGGAAGAACGGATTGCGGCCTTTAAAGAATATGTTGCCGATGTGGAATGCGGTATCTTTCCTGACTCAAGTCATTTGATTGAGATGGATGAAGCTGAATTAAAAGCGTTAAAGGATTCGATAAAAGAGTCTTAAGGGAGGATTCGGTTTATGATGTGACCGTGACATCGAACGAACGGAAGTTACGATCTCGAAAGCGGGTGGTGAGATTTTCGTGATCGAAGCCAAGTTCGATAACAGCCTAACATCTAGTAACATTCTGTCTTGATGAGGATTGTTGTAGGTGTCGAAATTTTCGAAGAGCATGAGTTGAACCTTCTTTGCAAAATCAATCTTTGAGAAATTCAGGGAGAGCAAGAAGGATTAGAATGATAGAGCTAATAATAAGAGAGGTGAAGTAGACTGTGTGGCCCGAATTTCTATCATGAAAAATCCTGATGATTAATATTTAGTGGCAAACTTACTAAATCTTCTAATTATGCTTGGTGTAATGATTCGTTTCCTCTTACCTGACTTCAGTCAGGTTTTATGAAGTGTCCGCGCTGTGTGCAGAAGATTCATCTAGAGGCATCTTCATGTCCTCATTGTGGGTTTACGATGGTGCACGCCGACGGGGTTTTTGGATCCCAAGATATAAAGCTAAAAAAGTTTTCTGATGTTGCCGGTGTTTTTAGAATGAAGGACCGCGAGCCGATGCGGAAGACTTTGGAGAATTTTGAAGCGAAGTTTCCCCAGTTATTTATCTCGGTATATTTGGGAGCATTTGAGGATTTAAGCAGTATACGGCAATATGGTTTTTGGATGCTAAATCGAACCCATTACGTTGATGTTGACCCTCAACGTTCCAATTCAACTGGGATTTTGATTCTTGTGGACGTTAATGCAAAAAGTGCATCCATTACTTTTGGTTACGCTCTAATGCCTTACCTTAGTGAGGAAACTACTTTTGAGGCTTTATCCGCCGGACATCCCTTTTTTCTACAGGGGGATTATTTGAAGGCGCTGAAGGCAGTGATTAAGAAATTGGAAGTGCTTCTTGTTAAAGGGTGGAAGCGAGCAAGAAAGGACCCCGTTAAGGTGTTGGCTAGAGGTGGGCAGACCCTTAAAGGGAGTAGTTCTGAGCATAATGAGGCCGGGATTTCTGAGCTCTCCAGCGAAAAGGAAGGGGAGGTTAAAGGATGAGAAGGGTGTTCATATTTGTTTTTGCGGGCATGACCCTTTCGGTTTGTGCTCAAGCTCTACGGGAGGACTCTCTCTTAGAAAAGGACGGTTCCGATGGGCTTCCGGAGTGGAATGATCAGGAGTTGGAAGCATTGGAGGCTGGTGATTATGTTCCTGGCTCAAGTTTAATGGGAAAACTGGCGCGTGAAATTCTCGATTCAGAAACACAGGAAGTTATTGTTTTAGATCCGGCGATTCAGGAGCTCCCGGAGGAAGAGCCAAAGTCGTTGGAATGGTCAAAAGCGATTGGAGAAGAATATTTGTCTGCTTATTTCAGAGGAGGGATAGATGGGTATTTGGTCGATCCTCAAGAGTTACTTGCAACCCAGGAATTCAGAGATCGTGAGATTTTTCTCAATCGTCATGCAAAAGACTTCATCATCGATTGCTATTTTTACCTCTTCGATGGCTTACAGGAAATTCCCGAAGAAGAGAGTCTAGAGGTCCTTGTGAAATCTCATTTCGAGAAAGATAATCCAGTGGCCGTTGTTTTTTATTTTATGGGAAACCCGAGACGTTCTCAGTTGGTTTTTTCGAATAGAGTCGTGGATGTTGTGAGATTAGAAGAGCGGGAAAAGGTCCTTCGACTTGCGATTGAGGATGCTCTGGAAAAATCTGATCCCGCCTCACAGCTGGATATTTTCTCGATTAAGCTTTCGATGGGCTTAGTGAAACTTGAGGAAATTGTGACCAAGGAAGGTGGCTCCCTTTTAGGTGGTGAAAAATTTGTTATGGACGGGAAAAGTAGGCAGCTACCAGATCGAACAAACCTCTGGGACAAACTTACCTCAAATGAATGGTTTTCGAACACTCTGGTTGGACTTTCTTTATTAGGTCCCACTTGTTTGCTTGGGATTTGGGTGCGTCGAAGTAGAAATAAAGGTAAGACTTACGTTTTTCCGGTCGCCGAGGGTTCGGGACTGCTGGATGCTCCCCATGGTGCTGGAGTTGGAGGGGTTCTTTTTTTTGTTTCGGCGACAGCCTCGCCATCAAGTCAAACGCAGGACGTGCCCGACTACCTTCAAAAAATTTAAGAATCTTTATTCATTTCTTTAAGGGTTGATTACCATTTTTTTCACTTTTTGAAGTTCAAATGAATTGGACTTTGTTTCGATTCTAATCGTGTTCGGTTATTAGATAATTCAATTTTCACAGCGATTTCACGTCACAATCTTTAGGAGATTGATGTTTTTATGTGTTATCGGATTCGGGAACTGAGTAAGATCTTTTTCGAACTCTCTATGACACCTCTTTTCCGGAAAATTCTTGGAATGAACTGGGTCCTCGTGCTTACGATGTATGGGCTCTTGGTATTTGGGGTTTTTGCGATAGAGAGCGCGGCACGACATTTGCCTGGGCCTAGCGGAATCTCGGGTGGTGAGTTTTTTGCAGGACGGCAGAAATTTTGGATCGGTCTTGGGACGCTCGTTTATTTCGGTGCCTCATTAGTCGATTACCGCTGGGTTCGCTGGCTAGGGGTTCCGATTTATATAATTGGGCTTGCTCTCACAGTTAAGGCGATGGGAGTTAACGATGTTTCTCACCGTTTAAGCATCGGACCACTTACCTTTCAACCTGCTCAAAGCGCTATCGCGGCTGGGATTTTGGTGATTGCGACTCTTTCTCAAGATTTACCCAAAATACATCGATTTTTTGGAGAGCCCTTTTTTAGGGTTCTGCTTATTGGGAGCCTGACAGGGATTCCTTTTCTCCTTGTTGTGAAATTGGGTGATATGGGGTCGGCACTTGTTTGGCTGCCGGTTGCCGTAGTCATAATGCTCGTCAGTGGAATTCCATGGAGGTATTTAATTTTTCTGGCTGCTATTGCGATTGGAATGGCTCCCATCGCCTACTACGCTGTTATGCCGACCGCATCAGAACGTGGAACGGAGCGAGTTGAAACCTATCTGGAATCGCTCGAAACTGGGGTGGTGGAAAACACCGATGAAACTTACGCCGCTTACTGGGTTTCAACTGCGGTAGGAAAAGCTGGGTGGAAAGGGACGGGATTTGGAGCTACTGAGGAGCAACAGTCACTTCACGCTAAGAAACTGATTCCTTGGACGACTGCTCACAATGATTTTATCTTTGCTGTTATTGCCGAGGAACAAGGATTTAGGGGGGCTCTGTTGTTGATTACAGCATTTGCCCTCCTTCTTATCCAATGCCTCTTCATTGCTTTTTACAGCCGAGACTTAGCGGGGAGAATTATCGTTGGCGGCGTTGTAGGTCTCTTTTTTGCACACATGTTTGAGAGTATTGGAATGTGTGTCTTGCTTACACCTATTACGGGGATTCCGCTGCCTTTGGTAAGTTATTCTGGTACTTTTGTAGTGATCTGCATGTTTTTACTAGGTTTGGTTCAAAGTGTTTGGGTGCATCGTAGTAAATACAAATATATTACGATTAAGACCTAGTTCTTTTGATTGAAGAAAGTTCCCGCCCCAATCGCGAGGGGATCTGCAAGAGGATTCAGTTGCCTTCAGAAAAGAGTAGACTGAGAGATACGATTTGCCGAGAGCTCACCCATTATCAATGAAATACCGTAAACAGATTTAGCCGATTTTTTTTTAAAAAAAGGATAGGAGCCTGATTCCTTCATTCAATATTCTGAACCTGTTCGCGTATTTTCTCTAGCTCGGTTTTGGCGCCCACGACACTCTGGCCAATACCAGCATCGTTAGCTTTGGAGCCGATCGTGTTAAACTCCCGATTAATTTCCTGGCAAAGGAAGTCGAGTGATCGGCCCACGGGTTCACTGGAATCAAGATACTCGCGGAAACGATTGATGTGAGAGGCGAGTCTTGTTGTTTCCTCGGAGATATCGCAGCGATCTGCAAAGAGGGCGATTTCTTTAAGAAGGCGCTCGTCATTGAGATCGATTTCAATCTCAGCTTCCCGTAAGCGGTTGTGTAGGAGTTCACGTTGGCGTTCTACGACATTAGAAGTGGCTTTGCCGATGACGGAGGAATAGGTCTCAAGGGTGTTGAGGCGCTTAAGGAAATCGGTCTTGAGGTCAGCCCCCTCAGCTTTTCTCATTTGAACCAAATTTTTCAGAGAGGTCTCAAGTGCCGGATGAATTGCTTTTTCGGCCTCATTAACATCCCAGACGGAGTTAGAGAAGGTTAGGACGCCTGGAGCTTTTATGAAGTCAGACGCTTCGAGGGTGACAGGCCGACCAATGAGATCTGAGATCTTATTAAAAGCGGTCTCAAGAGCTCGAGCCCGGTCCGGATCCACGCTGAACGAATCGTCGCAGCCAGAGACGCGTTCGAGATGAATTGAAATATTCGCCCTTCCGCGGGAAATAAACCTGAGAACCAATTTACGAAGATCGGCTTCAAGAGCCGTGAGTTCACGTGGAAGACTGAAATGAATGTCAGCCTGCTTGCGGTTGACAGTCGCGATTTCAACCCGGGCAATGAGTCCATCATCCGCGTGTTCAGCACGACCGAATCCGGTCATCGATTGCATATTTCAATAAGTAGTGGAACAGAGATGATTTTACCAGAATCACTTACGGTCTTTTTCCTCATCAGGTAGATCCTCATCAGGGAGGAGTGGATCGTAGTCAGGATCGTCTTCAGGCAGAGGTTCGTGGTTTGGGTTGACCTGCGGAGCCTGATGCTCGCCCGGGTATTCCATGAAGTCATCACTGGCGTCTTTATCTTCGCCCTCTCCAGTAAGATCCATGTTTCCGTGGTCAGCGTGGTAGTTTGGATCATGATCATCATGGTAATCATCATGGTAATCATCATGGTAATCATCATGATGGTATGGATCATGATCCGGATCAGGGTCTAAATCAGAGTCATCATTCGAAGAGGAAAGAAGGCGAGCCATCCGGTCCTTTTCTTCCTCTTCTTCAAGTTTTTGTACTTTTTTCTCATGAAAGTAAGAGAGCCAAATACAAATCTCGTATAAAATGACCATTGGGACTGCTAGTAGCGAAAGGGTCATCATGTCTGGAGTTGGAGTGATTAGAGCAGCGATCACGAAGATAGCGAGAATCGCGTAAGATCGGGTCTCACGCATCATGCTGTGGCTGAGTAAACCAATTTTGACTAAAGTCATAACGACCACTGGGAGTTCAAATGCGAGGCCGAAGATTAGGACGAAAGTGGTTGCAAAAGAGATATAATAGCCGATCCGCCAATCGTTGGAGATTCCCATGCTCTTGCCCCACTCGTAAAAGAAGGTGAGGACATTTGGTAAAACAAAGAAGTAAGCAAAAAAAACTCCCCCAAGAAAAAGGCCAAAACCAATGGTGAGGGCTGGCCAGAGAGCTTTTCGTTCATTGTCTTTTAGGCCCGGAACGATAAACTGGAGAAGGAAATAAAGGAGAAACGGAAAGGAGACGATGATACCAGCGAAGAAAGCTAGTTTCATCGTGAGCATGAAAGTTTCGGTCGGCTTGAGCGAACTCATGAGCCGGAGATTTCCCTCGGCGTTTAAGTTGTCCGCTGGCTTGCTCACTAGGAGCTTGAGAGCAAGTTCACGTGCCTCGCTTTTATCGTCCGAGATAGAACTGATGAAATCCTCCCGAGTATCTTCGGGGAGCTTCAGGGAAGCCCGGTAAAGAATAGCGGCTTCGGTGAGCCGACGGGTCCGCTTGTCTGTAGCTCTTTCCCACCATCGATCGGCAAGTCCTGAATCGTATTGCCCTAGCGGGGCTGAAACCTCTGCGAACGTGAGAGCATTTTCCCAATCATCGAGAGAAATTGCTTCTTTTTCGGGAAGGGTGGCTTCATGCCGTTCTACCCAGACTTGCTCTACTGGGCGCCGGATCACCGACATAAGTTCATCCTTATAAAAAAAACAGGCTAGGGTCGAGATGAGAAGCGTAAGAACAACCCTCGTGACCATAATCCTCAAATCCTCTAGGTGGTCGAGAAAGGGCTTTTCTTCCTCCGGATTAGCCTTATCCCGGAGTTTGAAAATTTTATTGAGAAAAAACATGCGACGGGGAGTTGCATACGCGGGATTTTCCCAAGGACAATGGAAAATTTACCCGGAAATGAACTACGATAAAAAAAGGATGAACTTTCAAGGTGTTGCTCTCCTGCTGTGACTTGATAGATTTTCGAGCAGATGCCCACTTTGACTCTCGCTGATTTGAAAGAATCCGTTCCAAAAACGGGTTTTTTCGCGGATCGTGAATGGATTTGGTCTCCTGAGCCTTTTCAGCTCAGTAAGAATCAGAAGAAAATACTCAGTCGCTTGGGGCGTCCTCTTCATCGGTTCCAATGTGCAAGTGACGAGCTTTATCGGCTGAGTTCTGAAGGAAGGCGTCCGGAGTGGATTGCTAAGTTACTTGATGCTGGGAAACCTGACTGGATGATCGCGCATCAGCGGTCAAGCGGGCAGCGCAATGTTATCCCAAGGGTGATTCGGCCTGATTTACTTTTAACGGAAAATGGTTTTATTGCGTCGGAGCTGGACGGGGTTCCTGGTGGGATTGGGACCTTGGCATGGTTGAGTCAAACCTATGAAAAGGCAGGGTTTGAGGTTTTTGGTGGAGCAAAGGGGATGTTAGATGGATTTGCTTCTCTTTTTGAGGATGGTGCTGAGATTCTTGTTTCCGAGGAATCAAATGATTATCGCCCAGAAATGGATTGGCTGGCAGCGGAATTAGGTGAGAAATTCACGGTCCATCAGGCAGAAAAGTGGAAGGCTAGTAAACGCGAGTGTTATCGTTTCTTCGAGTTGTTCGATTGGAAATCTATTCCAGCGATTCGAGAATTGGCGAGAAGTGGTAAGATTACGCCTCCCTTAAAACCCCACTTTGAGGAGAAACTATGGCTTGCTCTTTTCTGGGCTCCATCGCTCCGCAAGATCTGGGAAAAAGAACTTCGAGGGAGTCACGTGCAAATATTAAAGAAACTGATCCCATATGGCTGGCCTGTTGATCCCTCCGAGATTCCTCCTCACGCGGCAATTCCCAGGCTTGAAGTGAGTTCATGGGATGAAGTCGGGGAGTTCAGCCAAAAAGATCGACGACTTGTTCTTAAAGTCAGTGGATTTAGCAATCTCGCGTGGGGATCCCGGGGTGTAATGATTGGTCATGATGAGCCATTGGAGCGCTGGAGAACTGCGGTGAACGACGCCCAGTCTCAATTTATGATCCAGCCTAGAGTGATGCAGGAGTTCAAGGAAACAAAGCTGGTTGAGCACCCTTATTTCGAACCCAAGACGGGTGAGATTCGCATGATGGAGGGGCGGGTTCGTCTTTGCCCATATTATTTTGTTAGCCAAGAAGGGCAGAGTTCTTTGGGTGGTTGTCTAGCGACAATTGTTCCACCAGATAAAAAAAAGATCCATGGAATGCGGGACGGAATACTTGTCCCTTGTATGTGAAAAAATCCGAACGCCCACGAGGACGAACGGATTTTAAAGAATTTCAAGAGATGTTACTAATCGCTTTTGGGCCAGCTGTAAACGTTGTCTGAGTCGTTCGAGCCACCAACTTTTCCATCTTTACCCATATGATAACCGATGACCCGGACATCCCAGACAATCTCGTTTCCAAGGACTTGCGGCTCACGAAGTTGGTTATCGTAATCATAGTTAAACATGAGACGGTAGTATCGATCTGATTTGCTTGGGTTAAACCATGGTCCAACGAGTTCGGCACGGTTCTCAGTGCGTTCGAGGCCGCCGACTGCCGAGGCTCCTTTTCCCTTAGCTTGTTTCCAGGTGAAGAAAGTTTGAAATTTCGGATTTTCGTCTTGGGAACCTTGTTGACCAAGAAGTGGCCCCATTAATCGGTTATCAGTGACTTGCTCAGCATCGATAGCCGAAGTTGTAGCCATTGGAAGGGCTTGGTATTCCTCAAAAAAAGAATCACAAGCCATGATCAAACTGCTAAGACACTGTGTAGCTTCTGTCTTTTTGGTGGTTTCTAGTGCCTTGTTATACATTCCAAACCCTAGGGAGGCCAGAACGGCGATAATTGAAATAACGACGAGTAGCTCAACGAGGGTAAATCCGCGTCGTGTGAACGAAGTTGGAAGTGTGTGTTTCATGATATTTGGTTGATTTGAGGATCTCGGAGAGAGAATTAGTTGATTTTGAGGAGCTTGGCAACCAAAGCCTTTCCGCATCTGCCCCGTGATGCCCTATTATAGCACTTCTGGAGTAAGCCTGGGAAGAATTTTGATTCTGATTTGTGAAGGCTTACCAGCTCAAGAGAGCGATACCTGTTTTTGGAAGTTCTGATACGGTAGTTGTTAAGATCGTTGAGGTAGTCCAAAGTATCGACATGCCAAAACCAGAGGAGATGAAAAAGCGAATCATTGCGCTTTTGGGTAAGGAGGGTGGCCGACCATGTAATAAGAGTGAACTTGCTCGGGCTTTAGAATTGCCTGGAAGTATGCGCAAGAAGCTTCGTGAAAATCTTGCTGAGTTAGTAGAGGCTGGAGAAATCATTCATGGAAAGAAGGGGCGTTTCAGCGTAAGTGGTGCGGGTCGAAGTCGCGGGGGCTTAATTGGACAAATTAAAGCGGCCCTGGGAGGACACGGGTGGTTTTTTCCCGACAAAGCAGACGAAGAGAATCTCGCCACTGGGATCGATTTCGATGAGCAGGATCGTTTTTATATTTCTCCCCGCTCAATGGGGATCGCCCTAGACGGTGATATCGTTCGAGCGAAATTGGTGAAAAATAATTCAACCTCTAAGGAACACAATGATCTACGTGCGAGGGTGATAGAGGTTGTAGAGCGACGTTCGAGTAGGGTGACGGGCGTTTTTGTTAAAAAAGGCAAGTTTTCCTCGGTGCAAACCAATGACGAACGTTTACCACCATCTATTCAGATTGGTAATACCCTTAATGCGAGATCGGGGCAGCTCGTGGTCGCAGAAATCACAGAATGGGAACATGCTAAGGATATACCTAAAGGTCACCTTATCGAGATTTTAGGATGGCCCGGGGACCCTGGAGTCGATGTGGAGGCAATCGTCCATCAACACGGGATTAATCCGACCTTTCCTGTTCATGTTGTCGAGGCCGCAAAGAATATCCCGATGGAAATATCAGAGGAAGAAATTGCTCGTCGAGAAGACTGGAGGAAGCGCGATGTTATAACAATTGATCCAAAAACAGCAAAGGACTTTGACGATGCTATCTTGGTCGAGAAAACCGAAACTGGCTGGCGGCTGGCGGTGCATATCGCTGATGTCTCCTACTACATTAAGCCTGAGAGCGTCATGGATCTTGAAGCTCGTGAGCGCGGGAACTCAACTTATCTTGTCGATCGTGTGATTCCAATGTTACCCGAGGAACTGAGTAACGGAATTTGTTCGTTAGTCCCACAAGAAGATAGACTTACTAAATGTGTGGTTATGGATTTCGATACCGATGGCCGCATGGTGAAAAGTTACTTTTGTGATGCTGTGATCTGCACGCCTCGAAAGTATGCCTATGAAGAGGCTCAGGAGGTGATAGAGAATCCAGGTAAAGGCGGAAAACTAGGTAATAGGATCCGTGAAGCCTGGAATTTAGCATCGCTTCTTCGTAGACGCCGATTTGATAATGGAGGATTGGATTTAGATATGCCGGAAGTCAGCATTATCCTAGATGAGGAAGGTGTGCCTACCGGATACCAGCGCGAAGAATACAATGAGAGCCATCAGTTAATTGAAGAATTTATGCTCTCCGCCAATGAGGCGGTTGCGCGAATAGTTAAAAATTCAAATCGACCAACTATTTACCGGGTTCATGAAGACCCTGATCCAGATAGGTTAGAGGAATTTGCTGAGCTTGCCCGTTCCCATGGATATGAACCAGGAGACCTCACCAATCGTCGTCATATTCAAAAGCTAATTAATGCGGCAAGAGGGTCGCTGGAGGAACCAGCTATCAAGGTAGGTCTTCTGAAGAGCCTAAAGAGAGCTTGTTATATGGCTACTCCCGACGGTCATTATGGCCTAGCAAAAACTGACTACTGCCATTTCACCAGTCCCATCCGTCGATATGCTGATCTTGTGATGCACCGTTCCTTGCAACCCTTGCTTAGAAATAGGCCAAAGGAAATCGACCGAACTCCGGATTCTAAGCGCTGTATTGAAATAGCTGAGCACATCTCTGGAACAGAGCGAACGAGTTCGGATGCAGAGACCGAAAGTCGTCGTATGAAAATGCTCGAGTGGCTTGAGCTGTCTTCGCGTCAGGAGAAGCCGCCGGTATTTGATGCAATCATCACCGAAGTCCGGGCGATGGGCCTGTTTATGGAGTGCACTGATATCCTTCAACGCGGGCTTGTAAAGAGGGTAGGGTTTCCTGAGGGGCGCTGGTTTTTTGAAAATAATGCTGACCGCTTCGCGAATAGCAGGGGGCAAATTCTACAATCAGGAACTCGCATGAAGGTAGTGGTTGACGAAGTTGATCGAATTGGAATGAAGGCAGATTTCAAAATCATCGAGGTGATTGGTGGTTCAATTCAAAAAAAGACAGTTCGTGATTCTGCCAGAAAGAAACCAAGTGGTAAAAAGGGCAAATCACTGAAGGGCAGCCAAAAGAGTCCAGCTCGACGGAAGGTCGTTCGGAAGTCAGCTCTTAATAAAGCTCGCCGCCGGAAAAGGAAGTGAGTGCTTTATTAGAATGATTTCGGAATTACAGTAAAGGGTTCATCAATTTCCGAAGAGATCGTCCAGGGGTATCGTGCGTAGTTCGCCACCTTCGTTTAGACTCTCCTTCTCAGTTTTTTTATCGCTCTTCTTTAATATGTTCTTCTCGCGTGTTGAGTAGAGCGACCGGTCAAGATCAGAACGAAGTTGCCCGATTATCTCCCCCCACCATTTATTATCAGCTTCGACATCCTCTTGGTAAATCTCTTGTTGGGTAAGATCAAAAATTAAATAAAGTTCAGATGAGAGATTATTGGTGCGCGGAGGCTGCGCTTTAAATCCATTAACAATGAGTCCATCGGTGTAATCAGCGTGATAGCTGACTAAAAGCGGGAATGCTTCTCGCCGTTGGTTTGCAGTGAGCTGATAACGGTCGGTGAGTTTACGGAGTTGTTCCTGAGATTCCCGCTCAATTCGTCGGCCAACTTCTTCCAACTCAATATTAGAAACAGTTACTTCGTAGTTTGTTGAATCCATTTCTTCGACCTTCCGCTTGTCGAGGGGGAGTGGTGCTGATAATTCGCTACGTTTAGAAGGTTTTTGTTTTTGGAGAACCGTCAGGGGTGGAGTTGCTTGAGGAACCTCATCCTTCTTCACTGGGTTGTGAGAAGCAGCAAAATAGGCTGCTAAACCCGAGCCGCCGAGGAGAGCGATAAAAAGAATGAATCGGTGCTTATTCATCGAACCTTATTTAAATTTTGAACTCATCATCCAGTCATACCAGTCTTTTTCAAATGAAGCATCATCCCCGTAACCCATAGTTTTTAAAAGAAGATCTTTTGTCGGCTTTACGTTTCCACGAATTGAAGTAATAAATTCCTGATATTTTTTCCTGCGTTCATCGGTGCTAACCATGAAGTAGTTCAGTGCAAATATATATCCGGATTCGTTCGGCGAAAGGGTGATGATCTGGGCGGCGAGTGTCTTTTCAAGACTTACCCTTTTATCGTCTTTGCAAAGTTTTCGTAGGATTCTTGGCCATGATTCTTGGGGTCCTAGTGTTCCACCCTTACGGGCATCTACTTTCGCGTCAGGATTTTCCCGGTAGTAGGCTTCGAAATCGAGATAATAAATCGAACAGCGGTCAAAGACCATGTGCTCAGCGTAGTAGCCCATCCCTGCTGTCATCCAAAAGGGGAGATTAGCCTGGTGGGTGCGACTTTTCATTAATGCTGTTCCAAGATTGTGCACTAGGATTTCCTTGCGATCTTTCTCCCGTCCCCCCCCTGATTGCTCAGGATCGCTTTTGCAGATGACAAGATAACGGTTCATTGAGTCGAGGTAATTTCCAACCTGCTTCGTGATCTGAACATTGCCGCTGCGCCAATTGTGACGGTTGGCATCGATCATGACGCAACTATGAAAATCATGACCGTTTTCGACTAAATAGATGGTGAATCGGAACCTGTCTTCTTTACCCGCTTCCTGTCCGCCGGGTGTTCGGAATTCGTTTTTCTCGAAATCCCTCTCTAGTCCAGGAAGAATCTCAAGCATTACCTCATAGGTTTTTTCTGAATATTTCCGAGCTGGATCGGTCCCGGTGCCCTTGGTTCGGATCGTGAAATGATCAAGGTCCTTTTCTTTCCATTTTAGGTCCGGGAAGTGTAAATTTTGACCGGCCGCAAGGCTGGCTACGAGAAGAGATAAAACAACCTTCCATTTCATTTTCTAGGTATATCTTAGGAGCTTGCCGCTGGCAATGAGGGAAAGATAGTCCTGATTATTTGAAGATCATTTCTTTATCGTTTCATTAGCCTCTCAAAAAAGTAAAAGGGTAGAAGGATGCGATTTCGGCTTCCGAGGGGGTATTGATACACGACATTCCCATGGAGAAGTTCTTAGATAAGCTAAGGTAGTGCAATCATTCATCTGATTCCCAATTTAAAGGCAAAGAAGCCCGATCAATACTGACCGGGCTTCTTTATAGTTTGGGTATGGGGGGAGCTAAAAACTATTTAGCGGCTGGTTTTTTACCCTTTTTTGGGGTGCCTTTGCCCTTTTTGCGACCATCTTCGCCCTTGCCAGCTCCACGTAGGCCACCGCGGCGAGCTCCCATGGACTTGCGAGCTGCCGCTCTTTCCTCTTCGCTGAGCTTTCCGTCACCATCCTTGTCATGCTTTTTGAGGAACTCTGCCTTGCGAGCCTCTCCGGCGGCTTTGCGCTCAGCTTCGCTGAGTTTGCCATCACCGTCTTTGTCGAATTTCTTCATCATTTCGGCACGACGGGCAGCCATTGCTGCTTTGCGATCTTCTTGGCTGAGTTTGCCGTCACCTTGAGGAACGGGGCGTTTTGCGGGGCCTCGAGCTCCTTTTTTGCCCTCACCCTTATCAGGCTCTGCAGTTGCAACGGCACAGGTGGCAATCGCGACGATTATTGATCTTAGTATTGTCTTCATAATAGTTTTTCTAATTTTTTGGGAGTCTGAAGTCATCCCGGATTCGGACGATATAACCCTTCGTTGGAGGAGAGTTGCAAAGTTTTTAACGAATTGTCATTGCGGTTCGAGTGCATATCCCAAAGATCCTTGGATGCAGGAGGGGGTTAATAAACCAAGTAAAGCTGAGGTCTTCCGGGCCCGTCTTACAAGCACCATCATATTATGGGCTCTTGTGACGGGAGTCTTTATTTCTCAAAATGGATGGGCTTTTTTGGGACTTGTGTCCTTTTTAACGGTAGCTGGCGCTTGGGAGTTCCGGAGCTTGTTTTGTAAGTTCCCCGGCCAAGGATGTCGGACTTTCGGTTTATTAGTCGGTTTAGTTGTGGCTCTTTCGACCGGTGCCTTTCTTGCAATGGGGTGTCAAGGCCACGATAATTATTTTAGCGAATTGGCAGGGCTGACTGCCGTCACGGTCTTTTGTTTTTTTATCAGATTTAAGCACGGTATCGAAGAGCGCCAAAGTGTGGATGCGGTGGGGGATGGTTTGCTTGCATTTGTATATGTGCCTATCCTTTTTGGATGTTTCGTGTATCGCCTCATTTTCCTCCCTGGGGCTGGAGGTGAGGGTGAGGTTCCCGGAGCTTGGTTGCTTTTGTTCATGATTGCGGCAGCCAAGTTTACCGACATGGGGGCTTACATTACTGGTTCCTTGATCGGCAGAAATAAAATGGCTGCTCACCTCAGTCCTGCAAAAACCTGGGAAGGTTTTTTTGGTGCTCTTGGTTTTGCCCAGCTTGCGGCATGGGGAGTCTGGGTATTGTCTGGTGATATCTTGTCTTGGATTCCACCCTTGCATGTAGGCGTTCTCGCTCTTCTCATTGGTCTGGTGGCCGTTGCGGGTGATCTTGCTGAATCTATCTTGAAGCGAAGCCTCAAGGTGAAGGATTCTGGGAGTTTAATGCCTGGGATTGGAGGAGTTCTAGATTTAATTGATAGTCTTTGTTTTGCTGCTCCCGTGACTTATTTTTATCTTCTTGGAACAGATCTCATTTGATGAAAAAGCGAGTCGTAATTTTAGGTTCTACAGGATCAATTGGAACAAGCGCGCTTACTGTAGCGCGGCAAATTCCCGATCGAATGGAGATTGTTGGGCTTGCCGCTGGAACCCGTGTTGAAGATCTTGAGGATCAGGCAAAGGAATTTGGAGTAAATCATCTCTGTTTGGCAGATGATTCGCGCTACAAGGAACTTCAGAGATCTGGACGTTCTATTTACACTGGAGCGAACGGACTCGAGGAATTGTTAGAAGTTACTAAACCAGATCTGGTGCTTGTTGCAATCGTGGGCATTGAAGGGTTGCGGCCCACCTTAGCGGCCATCGAATTGGGTTGTGATATCGCGGTTGCGAGTAAAGAGATTTTGGTGATGGCTGGGGAGGTCGTTATGAATGCTGCCCGAAAAAAAGGCATTAATATTCTCCCCGTTGATAGCGAACACAATGCGATTTTCCAATGTCTTGAAGGTCATAAAGGTGGCTCCAATGAAGTCCGGCGTCTCATCTTAACTGCCTCAGGAGGACCATTTCGCAAATTGCCAGTTGAAAAACTTTCTGAGGTGAAGCTGGAGGATGCTCTCAGGCATCCGACCTGGGAAATGGGGCAAAAAATCACGATTGATTCAGCGACCCTTTTTAACAAGGGGCTAGAGATGATTGAAGCTCGCTGGCTTTTTAATATTCCAATGTCCAAAGTCGAGGTGGTGGTACATCCGCAAAGTATCGTTCACTCTATGGTCGAATTTATCGACGGGAGTGTTTTGGCCCAACTGAGCACAACGGATATGTGCTTTCCGATCCAATATGCCGTGGTTTGGCCCGAGCGTCTGAGCAACGAATTGAAGCCTTTGGACTTTCCAGCTCTTGCCAAGCTTGAGTTTGAAGCGCCTCGCGAGAGCGATTTCCCCGCGCTCAACTTAGCTCGCGAAGCCGGAGAGAGAAGTGGAACTCTACCTGCGGTTTTGAATGCCGCCAACGAAGTTGCTAACGAAGCTTTTCGGCAGCGTGCCCTCAGTTTTCCTGGAATTTGGCAGGTGGTGGAAGAAACGATGAATCAAGTTGAGCACATTGATTCGCAGGAATTAGGTGTCGTGGTCAACGCAGACCTCGAGGCCCGGAAGGTAGCCCGTGAAATTACCAAGCGCGTATGATGTCGTGAATCAAGGAAGGGCCTTTGTAAACGAATCCAGTATAGATTTGCACAAGTGACGCTCCAGCCGCCTTTTTGGCAAGGGCGTCTTCTGCTGAAAAGATTCCGCCGGCTCCTATGATTGGGACATTCTTACCAAGTCCAGCATTGAAACGAGCAATGACTTCCGTTGCATGACTAGTCAATGGGGCTCCAGAAAGTCCGCCAGCCTCCTTGGCATTTGGGTGATTTTTGACAGCCGCGCGATCTAGGGTCGTGTTGGTAGCGATGAGGAAATCGAGCCCGCCATCGCGGAAAACTTTCGAGAGTCCATCAATTTGTTTTTCATCGAGATCGGGTGCAACTTTAAGCGCGAAGGGCACGTAACGTCCGGTTTTTTTATGAAGACTCTCCTGTAGTTTTTTGAGTGTCTCGAGGAGTTTGCCTGCGGCCTCCTCTGACTGAAGGTCACGCAGACCAGGAGTGTTGGGTGAAGAAAAGTTAGCTGTAATGTAGTCTGACCAAGGATAGGCTTTTTCGAAGGCAATGGCGTAATCCTCGTTTGCATTTTCGTTAGAAGTGACTTTATTTTTTCCAATATTGATTCCTACGATTCCATTGAATGAGGAAGCGGATCGGGTGTTAGCTAGGCCTTGGTCGATTCCGGGGTTATTGAAGCCCATGCGGTTAATGAGGGCCTTATGTTGAGGTAGTCGGAATAATCTAGGTAATTCATTTCCATTTTGAGGCTTTGGGGTGAGGGTGCCAACTTCAATATGGCCAAAGCCAAGAAGACCAAGGGCATCAATTGTGTTAGCTTCTTTATCCAGACCAGCTGCGAGACCAACCGGATTTGGGAACGTTAGGCCAGCAAAAGAAATAGGTTTCGATTCAGGCTCGGTGGTCAAGGCCTTCAAAATACCCAGGTTTTCACTAGCGCGAAGCCCCGCCATCGAAAAGTGATGGGCGCGCTCAGCATCAAGACGGAAGAGGATGGCACGTGCGGCAGGGTAGAGGAGATTGAGCACAGGGAATTTGTGCCGGAGATCGATGAGTTAGGCAAGTTTTGCAATCCTTTGAATTATAGATGGCGAGTCAAAGCTCGCGTTTTAGCGTAATCGTTTCCGTATTCGAATAGGGCCTTTGAAGGCTGAAGGATCAATGATTACTCCCTTTTGGAGGATTTCAATTTTCCCGTCCGCATGCAGGCGCCGGGCAGTTTGACGTGTTCGCTCCATATGTTTTCGCCAATCTTTTTTGAAAACCACCCGTGTGGCCTCGCTGGGACAAATGGTGGTTTTTTTCGCCCGGTGGCTGAGAATTTCGAGAATTGCCTTTTCAAGCTTTTCATCGAGTTCGTTAGGACTAGCTCCGCGGCATCGAAGAGAACAGTAGCGGATCTCATGCCAGCAATTCTGCCACTTTTTACGCCATTCGATCGTTCGTCCGCAGGTTTGGCATATTTTATTAGGAATCATCGCGACTTGCGTTTTTGGGGAAGGGGTTGATTGATGTAGGATGAACGATCAAATCAAGAATCAAGTTATCCGAATGGCATGGGAGGATCGGACGACATTTGATGAGATTTATAAAAAAACCGGTTTGGTCGAGGCTGAGGTCATAAAGGTGATGAGGAGGAGTCTCAAGGCAGGCAGCTTTAGGATGTGGCGTAAGCGGGTGAGTGGTCGAATCACGAAGCATGCTGGCAAGTTTCGTGAAACCCGTCTCCAGATGAAAAGAGTTTCAAGTCGAGATCTTGCTAATCAGCCGGAAATTGAGTGAGATCGAATTTCCCGGTCAACCTTTTGGCTTCCGCAGCTACGAGCGAGCCAACAACCGCACCTCGGTGGCAACTGTCACCCCCAACTTTTGCATTAGCGATGATGGCCGCGGCGAAATCCTCGTGGTATTTCCAAGCAAGGTAGAGTGAGGCGGGGAAAGACTGGTCTATGTAACAAGCGGGACTTAATCGTTGTCCTATTACGACACGATCATCTTGTCTTTCCCATTTTGAAGCCTTTCTGGTAGAGAACCAATCTCCAGCCTGCGACATGAGGGCTTCTCTTAGCGGAGTGCCATTGGCGATAAATTGAAGGAGACGAACGAGGCAATCAGCCGCCCGTAGCACATTGGAATTCCTGTGCGTGAGAGTGACATGTGTCTTGATGGTCTGGCGATGGTCGCCTGCTGGCAATGCTGCCAAAAGTGAAGGGACAGTGGCGAGACCGCCAATGTGTTCGTCAGAGATCCCACATTTTAGGATGTTTTTACCCTGGGCATAGCGAGTGAAAAAAGCTCTATGGTACTCTTCGAGATAGGTGTCGTTATGCCAATTCGGAGTGAGCATAAGTTCGATGTATTTTTTCACCCAATTCGTAGAATCATAACTGCCCTTGAGTTCAATTTCATCATGAAGAGCTTGTGCAAGTTTGAAGTTAACTGTGTTTTCTCCTGCCTTCAGATTTTGATGATAGTGAATGCCGCGCTGTCCCCAGAAGCACGCCTGGTCATGTAGTATCTCGCCTTTCTTGTTAAGTGGGGTGTATTTGGATCGCCATAAAATACTGTCGGGGTGATAAGAGCATGGTGGCAGGTAGCGATCGAGTTCCGGATAGTCTCTATCCAATGCATTTCGATCGTAGTACCAGTGAACCGGCATTGCGAAGGCATCAGCGATCAACGAACCATTATAAGCGGCTTTGTAGGTATCCACGGAGAATCATCGTAGATTAACAAAATTTGTCGCTATATTTTTGAAAATCATTATCGCAGGAGTTTCTTCGGTTTTTTAAATTGAGTGAGACGATTAACTAATGATCTCGGTCATTTCATTTGTACTGTCGACGAATTTAGAACCAGACATGCCAAGGCGATTGGCAATTGTGATAAATAGGTTTGAGAGTGGGACATCTGATCCAAAGCGATGGTAGGCTCCATGTTTAAGCCCGAGTTTGTCACCACCCGCTAGGACTAAAGGGTAGTTGGTGTTGTTGTGAGTAGTACTATTGCTGCTCCCGTAAAGAACCATGGTTTGGTCGAGAAGAGTGCCCTCGTTTTCACGGGTGGTGCTCAGGCGGTGAAGGAAGTAGCTCAATTGCTCAGCACGAAAGCGGTCCCATTTTCCGAGTGCTTCGGCTCCACCGGGTTTGTTCCATCCATGGGCAAGGCTGTGCTGGTTTTTCCCAAAACCGAGGAGAGATGGGAACTTGGTCGCAATTGAAGTTGCGCCGTTCATGTTCCCCATTTGATAGGTGAGGAAGCGCGTCGAGTCACTCTGGATGGCAAGGAACATTAGGTCGAGCATCGTCTTTAGTAGTTCGCCGGGAGTCTTGTCATCGGCATCAAGATGCAATTTTGAAATATCGACATGTGGCTTTGGGATATCTAGCCATTTTGCTGATCGCTCTACCCGCTGCTCGATTTGGCGAACGGATTGAAGATATTCGTCAAACTTTTCCCGATCTTGTGTTCCGAGTTTCCGGCGAACGGATTTAGAATGCTCGAAAACAAGATCTAGCATATGTTCAGAGTTTTCGATTTCCTGACGTTTGGAGTTGATGCTTATCTCTTCCTTGCCGAAGAGCCGGTTGTAGACGAGGCGGGGATGGTGAAGCGCTGGAACAGGTGAGCCGTTGCGGTTGAACGAGAGAGTGCTGGAGCGAGTAGCTTCACCAACCCCACCATCGACCGAAAGGCTAAGCGAACGGAAGCGGGTCTCATTCCCAAGTTTGGCAGCAAGTAGTTGATCAAGGGAAACGGAATTTTTGAGTTGTCCTCCTTTAAGCTCGGCTGCAGTTAGAAAGATGTCGGCAGTGTCGTGTCCGCCGATTTTTCGACCATTCGGATGAGAAAGCCCCCCGAGGATTGAGAGGTGTTTTCGGAGAGGTTCGAGGGATTTTAGACTTTCGTTAAATTGAAAATTACGGCCTTCAGTATTGGGAAACCATTGCCATTTTGATTCGGGGTTTTCGTTTCCCTTTTTTCTTCTCGGCAGGCTGACCCCATAGGGGAAGTAGATCGCACAGAAGCGTTTTGGATGCGGTGTTTTTTTAAGTTTATCGCCCATGCATTCGAGAAATGGCAAGGAGAGGGAGGCACCAACGCCGCGTAAGAAGGTGCGGCGAGGTAGGTGCCAAGATTTGCGCTTCATGATTTACTTACTTTGGAATGTTTTGCTGGCTACTATCAGGTAAATCAAATCTTTGATTCGATAGTCTGATTTGATGAACTTTGAGGTGAGTTCGTCTACTGTTTTTTGATCGATTAATTCGGGGCGACGTCCATGGGCATAGGTAAGAAGTTTCGAGGTGAAGGCGCGGGCGAATTGTTCGCGACGATCTTCAAGGAGATGTTTTTTGAGGTCGGCTATTCCCTCGATCTTCTTGTCATCCGGTAGGATTGCCTCGGAGAGAACCGGAAGTTTAATCATGCCTTTGCCTTTGACCTTTTTGCGGAGGATTTGCTCTCGCCAAAGTCCATCGGCACCAAAGTTTTCGAGAGAGATTCCCCACGGATCGATATTGCGATGGCACTCGTTACACGAGATCTGTTTACGGTGCTCAGCAAGTTGATCGCGAACTGAGAGTGCGGCAAAATTTGGGTCGGTAGAATCGAGAGCTGGAACATCTGGCGGTGGTGGGGCCGGAGCATCATCGAGTAGACGTTCGCGGATCCAGACTGCTCGTTTCACAGGATGTGAATCTTCGCCAGTGGAATTACCTAGAAGGACACTTCCGTGAGCGAGGACCCCTCCACGGTGGTCACCGGGTTTTATGGAGACTCTCTCGAAGCGGCTCCCCTTGGGGCCCGCGAGGCCATAGTGTTTGGCGAGTGGTTCATCCAACATAGTGAAATTGGAATCGAGGATATTTAGGGCACTTAGGTTTTTTTGAAATAATTCACCAAAGAAGTGAATGGTCTCGCCTCGCATTGAAGCTTTGAGGGTAGGGTCGAATTCTGGATAGTAGTTAGGGTTGATAGCAACACGCTGCAGAGCTCCGATATCCAGCCATTGATCGGCGAATTGCTCAACAAATTGCCACGAACGTTCATCTGAAATCATTCGTGAAATTTCTTTTTCTAAGATTTCCGGTTTTCTCAGAGCTTCTTTCTTAGCAAGATTGAAAAGATGAGTATCAGGCATGCTGCTCCAAAGGAAATAAGAGAGTCGTGAAGCCAGTTCCCAATCGCTTATGGAGCGTTTTGAAGATCCGGAAGGCTCTACGAGGAAGAGGAAGTCAGGCGAGATCAGGACCATCGCAAGTGTCTCCCGAATTGCGTCCTCAAAGGTTTCCATCTCAGGGCGGGTTGATCTAAAGAACCGATAGTAGGGGACGATTTCCTCGTCGTGAATAGGGCGACGAAAGGCTCTTCTCATAAAGTTACGAATTACTATTTTCGAGTAGGCCTCTTCGTTCGAGCGCTGCTTGGAGGGAAGTAGTATTGCTTTATGCTGTGCTGGTGGCCAGTCGTCTAAAATGGGACCAATAAACTGCATTGAAGCAACTTCAATCCGAGGGTAGGTCAGTGGATCTTTTTGAGCCTTTTTTTTCTTTCCCTTACCCCGCGCTTTAATCGGCTTATCGTGACCTTCGGCATAGGCATTATCGAGCCATAGAAGGAGGCCAGGGAACTTGCTTTGAGATTTACTGGGAAGTGGGAAATTCTCGATTCGTGCCCGGAACTCGATGATCTGCCAATCTTCTGAGGTAATATCGACCGGCTTAAGAAATCCGCGCGGGGCTTGGACATCGGCGCGGTAGCCTATGGCAGCGCGGAGTTGAGGGTATCCACGGTTTTCGGCGAATTGGGCTTTTACCTTTGCTCGGATCAGAATTTCACCATCTTCGGGGTAATCTAAAAGTTTCGCTATAAATTGCTGGTCCTTGTCGAGAATGTTACTGCCCCGGTTCTTATCATTCACGCTCACGGTGAATTCTTTCTCAAAAAACTTGGGCCGTGAACCGGTGACAATCGCTTTAGCGAGACCCTTGCGGGCTGATTCTAGGTAATATTCCAGTTGAAGGTCCGACATCTGAAGGGTTGCTCCATTATTACGAAAGCCATCTTCCGAAAGAGTTTCTGGTGGAAGATTTTTAGCGTAGTCCATCTCGATACCGAGTAGGTCACGCATCGTATTTTGGTAATCGGTCTTGTTGAGGCGACGCAAAACGATACGACCACCAGTGCTTTTTTGGCTCGCAACAAGAGCGTCAATTTCTTGTGTAATCCAGGAAGTGACTGTTCTGAGTTCCGCCGGCAGCAGCGAGTCCTCTTTTTTGGGCGGCATTTCTGAAAGATTGAGAGCGTTTTGGACATCATGCCAGGCTTCTGCTGCAACCCGGTCCTTGGAAAGGTCTCCAGAGAGGGTATCGAGTCGCAAATCCCCTTTTTGTTTTTTTTCGCCGTGGCCTTTGAAGCAGTGCTTTTTAAGGATAGGTCGGACTTGCTTTTCAAAGTGAATTGCTTCCAAGGCCGGAGAAAGCATCATGAGCAGGAAGGGGAAAAGTAATTGGAAGATTGAAGACCTCATTAAAGATTACCTTTTGAATACCAATTTTGCGATCCAGCTCTTTCAGTCCGATTTCGAGGTGGTTTTTAGGGTCGAGGCTGGGAATATTGGATAGAGATGATAAACTGGGGATTGGTGCCTCGTATCTTGGCGATGTTGCAAAAATCGTTCTTATTCGGAGGTGTTATTACCATTGGAATTGGGTTGATTGGGATTTGGGCTTTAAGCGATCGTGGTGATAAATCGGGAGCCGCTGAATTAGAGAATGGGGAAGATGAAACTCTTGCAGGGAGTTCAAATTACGGGGGGAAAGATCGTCGAACTGTAGATAGAGCTTTGGGGACGGGAGTGGGGAAAAGAAAGATGAGTAGAAATGAAATCATCGAAGTCGGAAAGAATTTGCGCTGGGAATTAAATCCATTGCGAAGAAGGGCAGCTTTGGGTCGGCTTCTTGAAGGAATGAACAAGGAAAATGCAATGTTGGTGAGAGACCAAGTTGTACATTTTTCGCCCGAAAGTAATGAGTTTCAGGATTTTCATTTCGCTTGGGGGGCCATGTCAGGAGTCGAAGCGGTTGAAATCGGAGCAGACACGAAGGAGAAGGATATGGCAGCAACAATGATGGGGTGGGCAAGCTTAGATCCGGTGGGCGCGTTGTCCTGGTATGATTCCTTAGAGGAAGATCGAAGGAATTGTAGTGATGTCACCTTTGGAATGCTAAAGGGATTGGCGAGTTCAGATCTGGCTTTTGCAACCGATTTTGCGGTAAGAAAGCTTGAGGCTGAGGACCAGCGTGCAGGGGAAATGTTGGGACTGGTCAAAGATAAGATGTTGGAGGTAGAGACTTTGCCGCGGGCGGCGGCATGGGCACTTGAATTGCCGGAAGGAAAAGTGAGGAACGATACATTAAGGGATGTGACAGGAGAATTTGTTAAACGAGAGCCAAAGGAAGCCGCCAATTGGGCGGCTGGTTTGGACGGTGAGGAAGGGGTAGAGATTAAAAAACTTGTAGCGGCAAAGTGGTCGCAGGAGGATCCCGCAGGTTGTTTGGAATGGGCCCAGAGACTTCCGGATGGACCGGGGAAGAACGCTAGTATCGGAGAGGTGGTTTTAGAATGGACCGGGCAGGATCCAGATGCAGTTTACGAGTTTTTGAACGGTATGTCCGACACAAGTGAAAGGGATGCAGCAGTTGAAGCATTTTCATCTCGAATTTCAGGTGATGACCCACATTCTGCTATTGCTTGGGCTGACGAGATTCAAGATAGCGAAGCCCGAAGGACCGCAACGATTCGTGCGGGTCGAGCATTGATGAGACAGAATGCTGAAGAGGGGCGTCAGTGGCTACAAAGGAGCGGGCTTTCGGAGGACGTGCGGAGGGAGATCGAAAAGTAGCTGCCTTA
>Ga0213863_10000648_pt1 | contig 25922 bp, 23 predicted proteins | sample PICome_8_FD_160128 | JGI IMG/M metagenome (GOLD analysis project Ga0213863, IMG submission 160128) | Coastal seawater microbial communities near Pivers Island, North Carolina, United States - PICO497 | ecosystem: Environmental > Aquatic > Marine > Coastal | place: USA: North Carolina... | reverse complement strand
TCAGCTCCCCTATGGCTTACTCATTGGGGTATTCATGGCATTCCTTGGCATCATTCCATACATTGGGAACATTATCTGCCTCGTTCCTGCGTGCATCATCGCCTACTTCAAGGGCTTTGACCATCCATACGGTCTATCCGAATGGGGATACGTCATTGGAGTTCTCGCTATCTTCATCATCGTGCAACAGATTAACTCCCTCGTCACGGCACCGAAAATTGTAGGCGACTCGGTTGGGCTTCACCCTATGACAGTTATCTTCTCGATGCTTTTCTGGTCGCTTCTTCTTGGAGGTTTTCTTGGCGCCCTCCTCGCCGTCCCACTCACAGCTGCCGTCAAGGTTCTCTTCCGTCGGTATATCTGGGACCGCCAGACTCAGGAAAGCGCCGAATCTAAATCTTTACTCACTTAATACTCAAATAGAACAGGATAAACCTGGAACGGTCTGTTGAAGCAGCCCTAGCCAGCCTCAAAACTCTTGAGCTCCGGAAGATCTAAAAAGATTCATTGAATGAGTGATACGCCATCCCAGGAATGATCACAAAGGTCAGCGAATTAAGCCCAGGACCTAAGTCATTCAAATTTTCTCTAAAGAACCTTCTCACTCATGGATGGAGATGACAAACTGACGACACACTTATAACCGTGATTAAAGACCCCGCATGAAGAATCTCGTTGTCCAATTCTTGCTCGCTACAATCCTCAGCTTTATTAGCTTTGCGGATCTCGTCATTCCGGAAAATGTCGCAAACACGTTCCGTCAAAAATATCCAAATGCTCCTGAACCCACCTGGGAGGTCGATACCAATGGCTCTTACGAAGCCAACTATCGGATCGATGGCGTTAAATACCGAGCTGACTTTACCAAAGAAGGCATATGGACGGAGACAGAAAATAATATCGATTTCAACGAACTACCGCCGGATGTTCGTTCAGAATACCTCCTAAAATACAGCATCGAAGACTTTCGAGATGCCGAGGCGGTCGATAGCGCTACCCAAGGAATATTTTACGAAATCGAAATCGTCAGCGGAACTTCAAAAATCGACGTAATGTTTGATGAAAAGGGCCAAATCATCACTCCAGGTGTTCCCACCTCGGAAAATGGCTTTTTTCAATTCTGGATGGATCAAGCCGCCAACGACACCCCTCTCATACGCCAAGGCTGGTCTCTTGTCTACAAGGTCGTTTTCAATCTTATCACGATCTACCTGTTTGCCTACGTCATTTATTATCGAAGGCACCACGATCACAAGATGCTCTTCCTATTGCTGGCGTTCAATCTCTTCCTCTTCCCCATCTTTTTATCGAGCTCACTGGTGACAGCCGGCTTCGGATTTACAATCTTCGCGCTTCTAGCTCTCGTCCGCCTCCGGAGTGAGGCCTTTGATAAGGCTGAAATAGCCTACCTCCTCGGAGCAATCTCACTTACCTTCGTTAACACTATGATGCCCGCTGTTGCGGATGGCTTTTCAGCTGCCATCATCCTTCTCACGGCTCTCTTTGCAGATCGTCCGTCTGTCTGGCGTGATTCATTCCAAAAAATCGAAGTCGATTACAAAATCTCTGACAAGGGGCTGATGCTCGATCAGTCATACCTTCGCGAAAAGCTCGCTCAGGAGTATCAAGTCGACGTTCGTGAAATCACGATCAATCGTGTCTTCAAAAACGAAGTTCGGCTCACCCTGATGTATCGTGACGTCCCAGAACTCCGTGAAACCATCCAGTCTGAGGTGAAGGAAAAACCTCCAAAAAAGGAACCATTTTTCTACTAAGGATACGAGGAGGGATCGCGTTTCAGCCAGAAACCTTATCCCAAACCATCAGCGCGGTCTTGACCGCTAGACTGCAAGCTACCACAAAACCAAGCCAGCACGTTCCGAGGATCCATTTTGGCACCTTCCTCTCCCCGACCAGCTCCTTCCGAGTTCCAAGGTAAATCAGCGCCGCAGCCAACATTGGTAGCCCTAAAACGGTTAAAGCCTGCGCAATCGTAATCAAGGTCACAGTTCCTGAACCACCTGAGAGCGACCACGAAGCGACTCCCATCCCGATCAGCAGAGCACAGCAAGTCAGCACCCTCGGCATGGTATCAGAAAGACGCCATCCCTTCCCTAGACTATCCGAAAGGATGGTCCCTCCGATTACCGCATTGACCAAAAAAGAACTAAAAGCTCCAGCCATAATCCCTAAACTGAAAATCACTTTCGCTCCTTTTCCAAATAAGGGCTCTAGTTGCTTCGCGACATCCCCAACACTCTTCAACTCAAATCCATCGGCGCGACCATGAAAGGTGAGAACCGAAGTAATCAAAATAAAAGAAGTCACGATTCCCAAAACACAAATCCCAAAAATCGAATCCCTTAACCCTTTTTTCCAATCGGCCAATTTCCAGCCCTTCTCACGAACAAGGTAGCCTTGGTAAAAGGCTCCTCCGATCGAGAAAGTCGTTCCAATCATTCCCAACAGAGGAATGAGATCACTCTTTCTGCTTGTCGTTTTTTGAACAGCTTCGGAGTCCAAGGCTCCGAAAATCACCACGATGAGATTACCGGTAAAAGCAAAGATCATCACCAACACGAGAATCTTCATCAACCTCTCGATTTGGGAATACAAACTCCGAACACGAAAGAGACAAAAGGCTACAAAGAAATTGATAACCAAAAGAACCATAAGGCTCACACCGGTCCCCGCCAAGAGTCTCCCATCACCGATATCTTCCACTAGCGGTTCAAGGCCAGCGATAATCGCCAAGTTGTTACTCGACTGAAACAAAGCCACAACCAGAAAGAGCACTAATCCAACAAACAAGGAAGCCCCACGCCCCAATCGTGCCGCCAATTCCTCACACAAACTTCGCTCATAAGTCACCCCGAGACGGGCTGCCAGCGTCACCATTCCAATCATCAGAAATGTCGATAGCGCCAAAACGAACCATGCCGGAAAACCAAAGTCAGCGCCCACTCGCGAGCTTGTCAGAATACTCCCCGGCCCCAGCACCACCGCCGCAACAATAATCGTAGGTCCTATTTTCCCAATTAATTCATTCAGCCGTCCAATCATCTCGTTTCTCCAATTAATTTTCGCGGATTTTCTTCAATCACTTTTTGGATTTCACATTTTGAAAACCCCAACTCCCTTTCCAAATTCTCCGCCACTCGTGGCATCGTAATCGTCGAACCAATCAGGTGGCTCTTATCTGGCGATCTCGCCACCAAATCGTCTCCAATTCTCACATCTCTCCCCAGAAAATGATAATCACCAACCCCCATCCCGGCAGCGGCAATGGCATCCGTGACCATTACAACACGGTCAGTCCCAACCAAATCGAGATAGTTCTTCAAGGTCACAAATGGAACGTGCGCCCCATCTGGAATAAAGCTGATCCATAAATCATGTCGTTGAGATAGCACACGCTGGATGACGTTATCATGCCGATTCAACTCCATCGGGCATCCGTTCCCTAGGTGGGTGAACATTTTCAAGCCGGCTTCAATCGACTCCTGCAATTGTTTTATTGAAGGATCGCAATGACCGGCAGCGACACAAATACCCTGCTCCGTCAAAAATCGCGTCACCATAAATCCGTCATCCCGCTCCGGAGCTAGTGTCACAATTCTCGTTAATCCTCCAGCTGCTTCAAGAAGCCGCTTCATCTCCCCAAGGTCCGACCGCTTCGCATGCTTCACTGGGTGAGCTCCAATATACCCCTGGGTTTCGTTCAAAAATGGCCCCTCAATATGGACTCCACAGATTAGCTTAGACCATTCCCGATTCTGATTCCGCAATTGAACCAAGCGCTCCATCCGGGAACACATGACCCCAAGATCATCCGTAATGAAGGTTGCAAGAATCCCACCAACTCCATCCTTCTTTAAAGCCTCGCATACCTGATCAAGGTCTTCACCGCTGAGTAAGTCGCCATTAAAATCGACTCCCGCGTAGCCATTCACCTGTAAGTCGAATGCCCCCATTCTTAGTTTTCCCCCTTAAAAAATTCCCGAGCCCGTTCTTCATCTAAAGGTAATTCAACTGGCATTCGTTCATGTGCCGAAATTTGTGCCGCCCATCCCAAATTCGCAACCGGAGATGAATTAGTAAAACTGAGATACGATTGCTCGCCCTTCTGGATACATTCCAGAAAATGTGAAACACAAGCTCCCGTTTGATGTTTCATAACATCTCCACTATCCGGAGTAGTGGTATCAGCAGGCCATTGATGCTCTTCTACTCCCTCAGCTTTACAACGCTCCGCGTCGAGAGGATAAATCCAATTTCCATCGGTGGTTTTATCAGACCAAACACGAATTTTTTGTGGGCGATCCAACAATGAATCAAAAATTAAGCCCCCCTCCGTTCCGTGAATATGATGGTAGGCATCGTAACCATTTGCCTGATCAACATTACCAAAACAAAAACCGGTTGCCCCATTACTGAATTCAATCTGTAAGTTCCAGAGGCCAGGGATATCAAAGTCGCGGCGATGAACCATTGAGTTCGTCGCATAAACCCTCACTGGAGTCGCTCCTTGCTCGGCCATAATATTAAGCATTACAGAAAGCGAATGAATGATTCCCATTCCGATTGCATCTCCCATACGTTCACCGGAGAGCTTCCATTTTTTGTCCCCAGCAATATTGATCGGATGACGATAATTCACTTGAATCTGGGTAATCGTTCCAAAAACACCTTCGGACGTCATGCACCTAATACGATTCTCCAAAGCATCAAAATTCATAAGGTAATCCACGAAAGTCACTAATCCCGGATTTGCCGCCTCCAACTCAATCTGACGCAGAAATTCATGGTAGCGAGTTGCACAGGGTTTTTCACAAAAGACATGCTTCCCCGCTTCCATAGCCGCGATAGACTGCTGTCCATGCGCCTCATTCGTGCTGCAAATGATGACCGCATCTAAATCAGGCATGCTCAACATTTTCTCAAAATCATCAAAGTAGAGATCTTCTCCAATGCCCAATTCGTTCATAACCTCAAGGGCCTTATCTCGCCGCCGCTGATGGACCCCGATCACTTGGACCCCCTCATGCTCGGAAAAACGGCGCAATAAGGTCGCACCCATCCAACCCGCGCCCACCAACCCGATTCCAATCGAACTCATTCCGCCCCCCCTTTACCCAACAAGCTCGCCGCCGGCTCATCGATATAGAGTCCACAGTCTTCATGCTGTTGCAGAATCGACGCAGGAACATCCAGAGACACTTCCCCCTCAACCGAGTTACGCACCGCTTCGGCCTTTCGTTCATCGGGGACCGTGCAAATAATCGATCCGCTCTTCATGATCTGTCGAACTGACATCGAAATCGCCTTTTCAGGAACCGCCTCTAAACTTGGAAACCAGCCTTCCCCAAATTGCTGCTGACGACAGGCTTCATCTAAATTCACCACCAAATACGGGTTTTCCGTTTCAAAATCTGCCGGAGGATCATTGAAGGCCAAGTGCCCATTCTCCCCGATCCCGACAAAAGCAACATCAATCGGGGCCTTCACGATCAAAGCACCTACGCGATCACACTCCGCGATCGGATTCTCCTCGGCATTGATATAGTGAAAAGCTTTCACCGGAGAAGGTAATTGATCCTCAAATCGTTCCTTCAAGTATTTCCGGAATGATGCCGGATGCTCAATCGAAAGGCCTACGTATTCATCGAGATGAAAAACCGTCACTTGGGACCAATCAATTCCCTCTTCCCCAATCAGAGCCGCAAGCATTTCAAACTGCGAAGCTCCCGTCGCAACAATAATATTCACCTCCCCCTTTTCCCCCTGAACCTTCCTCATCTTCTTCGCTCCATCCCTAGCTGCCGCCACACCCATTTCTTCCTTCGAATCAAACCGTTGACAATTCATAGAAGCCCTATGATGGATCTCCACTCTCTCAGGTCAATCTCATTGCTTACGAAGACGAATTGCTTCGACATGCCATATCAGCCAGAGGCATCCTGTTCGAATGAATCACTCGCGTCGACGTTTCCTCAAAACAGGCACCACTGCCGGAATCGCAGGATCTCTAGGTTTTAATCTGAACCTCCAAGCCTCGCCTACCGCCAAAATCCTCGATACGAGAATTATCAGCCAACTCCCAAATCGCTACCATGGATGGCCCACCCTGACCCGATGCAAGAACGGACAACTTATTGTCGTTTGCTCTGGTGGCCGTGATCAACACGTTTGTCCCTTCGGACGAATCGACTTCCAACGATCCAATGACAACGGAGATTCATGGACCTATCCCCGTACAATTCTCGACGGTCCTATCGATGATCGAGATGCCGGCGTTCTGGAGACAATGAAAGGTTCCCTCCTTGTCACGACATTCACATCTCTCGCCTACGTCCCAAGCATTCCAAAGGACAACCGCAATAAACGTTGGCTCGCCGCCCACAACCGAATCCCCGAGGCGCAACGAAAAGCCGAACTAGGGCAATGGATGATCCGTTCCACTGATGGCGGAATCACTTGGTCAGAGCGCTACCCTACCATCGTAAACAGCCCCCACGGCCCAACCCAACTTTCCGATGGCCGACTTCTTTATGCCGGCAAAAAGCTCTGGAGTGAAGGGAAAGAAATCGGAATCTGCGAATCACACGACGATGGAAAATCATGGCAATGGCTCTCTGCTATTCCAACTCGCGAGGGCGATCGCCATCAAGATTACCACGAACTCCATACCATCGAAGCCGCCAACGGTCGCCTCCTTGTACACATCCGGAACCACAACACGAAAAACAACCGTGAAACCCTCCAAAGCGAATCAGATGACGGAGGAAAATCCTGGTCCAAACCCCATCCGATTGGAGTTTGGGGACTCCCTTCCTTTCTGACCCGCCTTCGCGATGACCGTCTGCTGATGAGTTACGGCCATCGTCGCAAACCATTTGGAAATCAAGTTCGCCTTAGCAAAGATCACGGCATGACTTGGTCCACCCCACTTACCATCTCAGATGATGGTTCTTCTGGCGACCTCGGCTATCCCAGCACTGTAGAACTCGATGACAATTCGCTCCTCACCGTCTGGTATGAAAAAGTTTCGAGTAACCGCTTCGCAGTCCTACGCCAAACTCGCTGGACAATTTCCTGAAAAATTCACACCCACTTATTTTTTAAAATTGCTAACCCTTCTCCAGAATGTAGCGAGCAATTCGATCTTTGCTAAACCACTCGGATTCATAAATTCCAGCCTGCACAAAATTTAAGTGCTGCCATCCCGGGCCACTGAAACCAGCGGAGCATCCTAACCCTGACCGATGTATCTCGCACCTTCCGGAATTACCCTTTTTCTTACCGTCAACCGCGATTAACGCCCCATCCGCTCCTGCTTGTCAATTTTACCACTAATTTCTCTTCTTCAAGGCAAGACAAAGTAACTCATTCTGTTCATACTCCTCACATGTCCAACGATAGTCCCATTTTTGAAGGTTGTATTCCTGCCCTAATGACCCCGTGCGATCCCACCGGGGCTATCAACTACGACGCACTCGTCGAAACCGCCAAAGACCTGATAGCACAGGGCATGCGCGGAGTTGTTTATTGCGGCTCAATGGGTGACTGGCCACTCCTCACCGACCAACAACGCATGGAAGGAATTAAGCGGCTCGTTGAAGCTGGAATTCCGACTGTCGTCGGCACGGGTGCGCAAAATACCTCTATTGCTGCCGCCCACGCCGCCCACGCTCGCGAAGTCGGTGCCAATGGCCTCATGGTGATCCCCCGTGTTCTCAGTCGTGGATCATCTCCCGCTGCCCAAGTTCATCACTTCAGCGAAATTCTCAAGGCAGGCGGTGACCTTCCTGCGGTGATTTACAACTCTCCTTATTATGGGTTCGAGACTAAGGCCGACCTCTTCTTCTCTCTTCGTGAAAAATTTTCCTCCCTCGTCGGGTTCAAGGAATTCGGTGGAGCCGATTCCCTCAGCTACGCCGCCGAGAATATCACAAGCCAAGACGAATCGCTCATTCTCATGGCTGGGGTTGACACGCAAGTCTACCACGGCTTTGTCAACTGTGGAGCGACCGGAGCCATCACCGGAGTTGGCAATGCTCTTCCAAAAGAAATTCTCCGTTTTATCGAACTCTGCGAAGCCGCGGCTAAAGGTGACCCCCAAGCCCGCCGCTACGCACTCGAACTCTCCGAAGCGCTCACCGTCCTTTCCACCTTCGACGAAGGCCCAGACCTCGTCCTTTACTACAAAGAACTCATGGTCCTCGAAGGTCACACTGCTTACCAACAACAGCTCAATTCCTACGATCAATTGAGCCCTGCCCAAAAGCAATTCCTCCACGACCAACACGCCCTCTTTCGGAACTGGTGGAGTAATTGGGAAGGCAAGTAAATCAGATGAGTCCCTTGGAGTTCTCTCCTAGCACCCTTCTTCATTAAGGTGAAAATTATCGATTCCCACACCGGCGGCGAGCCCACTCGCACCATCGTTTCTGGCCTCGACACTCCCCGCGGTGCCAAAGCTACCCGCGACTTTCTCGAGAAAGAAGCCGACTGGGTTCGAACAACCCTCATCAACGAACCTCGTGGCTTCGATGCCATCGTCGGAGCATGCCTCTGTGAACCCGAGGATTCCACCTGCATCACCGGCGTTGTCTTCTTCAACAACCTTTCGTGCCTCCACTCCTGCCTCCACGGGACAATTGGCATTGTGGAAACCCTCGCTTATCTTGGACGGATCAGGCCCGGTGAGCACCACATCGAAACCCCGGTCGGAATAATCACAGCCCTCCTCGCTGAAGACCATTCAATCACAATCAAAAACATCCCTTGCTATCGCTTCGCAGAAGACGTTCGAGTGACCCTGCCCGACGGTCAGGAAATCGCTGGAAACATCTCATGGGGTGGTAATTGGTTCTTCCTCATCTCCAACCAAGGCCCTGAAATTAAAGCCCAAAACATCGCTGCTCTTACCGATTTTACCGAGACTGTTCGTGACGCCCTTCATACCCAGAACATCACGGGTGAAAATGGCGCTGAAATCGATCACATCGAATGCTTTGCCTCACCCCAACCCGGCATCAATGCCAATTCCCAAAACTTTGTCCTTTGCCCTGGCTCCGCTTACGACCGCTCTCCCTGCGGCACCGGGACCAGCGCTAAAATCGCATGTCTCGCCGCCTCTGGTGAACTGACCGAAGGTGAGACCTGGCTTCAGGCTTCCATTATTGGTAGCGTCTTCGAAGGATCATTTGAATCTATTCCCGACTCCGATAAAGTCATTCCAATCGTTACCGGTCGAGCCTTCATTACCAGCGAAACCACTATCATCGTTCAACCCAACGATCCTTTCAAACATGGGATTTCTTCTCCTCGGATCGGGGTTTAATTCGAGGAACTCATTCCGAACTTTCGTTCCTTCCGTAATTTCCATTCTTGGTTAATCTCTTTTTAGCATTCAAAATCTACTACCATCATGAACCTCACCGGACACTCCTTCATCGGCTCCTCCCGCGCTTCCGACAGTAACACAACCTTCCAAGTCACCAATCCTACTACTGGCCAACTCCTCGATCCAGCCTTCCATTCGGCATCACCCGACGACCTCAACAAAGCCATCTTCCTTGCCGCCGAAGCTTTCCAAACCTACTCCAAAATCGATTCAAAAACCCGCGCCAACTTCCTCCGCACTATTGCGATAAAAATTGACGCCGCCGGTCCCGAGATCACTCCTCGCATGATGGCCGAGTCCGGACTCCCCGAACCCCGTTGCGAAGGAGAGCGCGGACGCACCGTGGGGCAGCTCAATATGTTTGCCGATCTCATTGAAGAAGGATCATGGGTCGATGCTCGCATCGAATTAGCAAATCCTGACCGCTCCCCCATCCCCAAACCCGACCTTCGATCCATGCGCCGTCCTCTCGGACCTGTCGCCGTATTCTGCGCATCCAACTTTCCTCTCGCTTTTTCTGTTGCCGGTGGTGATACCGCCAGCGCCCTTGCGGCCGGATGCCCGGTCATCGTCCGAGCCCATGCTGCTCACGCCGGCACAGCCGAAATCGTCGCTCGCTCCATCCAAGCCGCGGTTGCCGAATGTAAAATGCCCGAAGGCACTTTCTCTATGATATTTGATTCCGGCATCGAACTTGGTTCGGCCCTAGCCACCAATTCTGACATCAAAGCCATCGGGTTCACCGGCTCCCGTGCAGGAGGCCGTGCCCTCATGGATGCCGCCGCCGCTCGCCCTGAGCCTATCCCCGTCTTTGCGGAGATGTCATCCGTCAATCCCATCTTTATTCTTCCCGGAGCAATGGCCGAGCGTGGCGAAGCAATCGCTCAAGGACTCGTTGGCTCCGTGACCCTAGGAGCTGGACAATTCTGCACCTGCCCGGGCCTCGTCTTCGGAAACGTCTCTGAAACATTCGAAAGCACTCTTAAAAGCGGCTTCTCCGAGATTACCCCTGCCACTATGCTACACAGTGGCATTCACCAAAACTTCGTCAAAGGGCTCACCAATCTCCAAAGCCAAGATGGCGTAGGCACAATCGAGCAAGTCGAATCAAAGGAAGCTAATAAAGCGGGTGCCGCGATCCTAAAAGCAAGCGCCTCCCAGTTCATCAATAACCCAACACTCAACGAGGAAATTTTTGGGCCCTCTTCTCTTGTGATCGACTGTAGTTCAAGGGATGAAATGCTCGCCGCCGCCTTAAAACTTGAAGGTCAACTCACCGCCACCATCCATGGGACCGATGAGGAAATCTCCGAAGCTGGGGACCTCGTCCAGATCCTAGAACAAAAAGCCGGGCGCGTAATCATCAACAGTTTCCCAACTGGCGTCGAAGTAAACTCCTCAATGGTTCATGGCGGACCCTACCCTGCTACTTCAGACGGCGCGAGCACCTCAGTCGGAACCGGAGCAATCGTCCGTTACACCCGCCCTGTCAGCTATCAAGGCTTTCCTGATGCCGGACTCCCCGCCGAGCTCCAGAACTCTAACCCTCTTGGTATCGCACGCCTCGTGAACGGGAAGCTCGAGTGTTAGAATTAAGAGGCTTGGGCTTTAGCTCAAGCCACCGAGCCATGTCCAAGGAAGTTCTAATCGTTGGTGGCGGAGTCGTTGGCCTTTCCATCGCCTACTATCTCGCTTCGACCAATCACTCCGTCCGCATCATCGAGCGCGACGATTCCTTGGCCAGAAGCTGTTCCGAAGGAAACGCCGGCATGGTGGTCCCCTCACACTTCATTCCACTTGCTGCTCCTGGCGTAATCTCTCAGGGATTAAAGTGGATGTTCAATCCGACAAGCCCATTTTATCTTCGCCCCCGGCTCTCCCCTTCACTGGCTCGCTGGATCTGGCTTTTCACCAAACACTCTACCAAGAGACATGTTTCCAATACTCAGGAACTCCTTCGCGATCTTTCGCTTGAAAGCCGACGCCTACACGTCGAACTTTCCAAAAATGAAAACTTCCCGCTCATCCAAAAAGGACTCCTTATGCTCTGCCAATCCAATGCTGGATTAGAGGAAGAAGCCAAGGTTGCCGAAGAGGCACATACCCTAGGACTAGAAGCAGAGGTCTGTGATCAAAATCGCCTTAAAGAACTCGAACCTAATGCCCAAATTAATGCGAAAGGCGGTATCTGGTGGCCACAGGATTGTCACCTTTCACCCGAAGATTTCATTCAGGCCCTTCGTGATTCGATCCTCCAAAACGGAGGTGAATTCACCCTTGGCGAGGTCGAAAAATTGGAAGTAGACCATCGCAAAGTTAAGAATGTCATCACCAAGTCCGGCGAAATCTACTCAGCCGAAACTATCGTTCTTGCTGGAGGCATCGACACTACCGAGCTCGTAAAACAAGTCGGCCTTACTCTTCCCATGCAAGGCGGCAAAGGATACTCAGTGACCCTCCCGGAACCCATCGCCAATCCACTTCTCTGCTCACTTCTTAAAGAAGGTCGAGTTGCCGTCACTCCCATGGGCGGGACGCTCAGAGTGTCTGGAACGATGGAAATTTGCGGTACTGACACCTCTGTCAGCAAACGACGCCTTCGGGGTGTCCTCGAAGCCTTCTGCAAATTTTACCCACAATATTCCCCGTCCGACTTCGAAAATCTCGAGCCTTGGGTTGGCCTCCGTCCCTGCTCGCCAGATGGCCTCCCCTACCTTGGGTTTTCACCTCAACATGATAATCTGATTATCGCGACTGGACACTCCATGATGGGCCTCTCGCTCGCCCCCGTCACGGGAAAACTTGTGGCGGACCTCGTCTCAGGAAACAAATCAACAATCAATCTGAGTCAACTTTCTCCTGGAAGATTTTAACTCGCGTCGATCTCTACAAAACTGTCGCATCAATCATTCATTGAGACGCTCCACTAATTCCTTAATCACTGGCATCATCCGAATGAGCCTCTGTGAATGTTCCTCGCGCGAAAACAGTGAATCATCGCCTAATCTCACCTCGAGAACCCCATGATCTCCAATTTCGATTTTGGCCTCCTCATCCCAAATTTTCGAGTTACTTAGCGCATCGATTTTTCCCTTCAGCGAAGCAGGGACTAAGAACCGTGGGGATCGGTTAGGTTCTTCGTCTCCAGTCACCATCAGAAATCCCTTCATTGATTCACCTTCTTCGCCACATCTTTCCCAAATCCAGTCATCAAGATCTCCTTCGAATAGCGGAGGGTAAAAAACAACCCTCACACCGACTTCAGTCTGATGGGATGTCAGGTATTCCGCAAAACCAAATCCAAAAGCTGGACCCGAACCCCGCGACGCCTGCGGAATCGCCAAAACCACTGGCTCACGAGACTCACGATCACCAGCCTTAATCCAGATGGTTGACCAAAGAAGCCCGTTTACAGAATCAATCTGATTCCGAAAAATTTCGTAACCAAGATTTTCGGACCCAAGGGTCCCAGCCGTCATCGCATTCAACCGTCGAAAAGCTTTCTGCCCAGCCTCTGTGCCAATCTCACGTTCTCCAATCAGATTATTCAATTTAAGAAGATAATCGGACATCTCGGGAACCGTGATATCACCCTCGAGTGGTTTTGCTTCTTCCTGGTCCGCATTCGCCCCCAAATAAAGAGCGACGCAGATGGAAACGATAAGCAAGGCTGGAATTACCGCGAGCGTAATTTTGATACCACTGATTTTCGAAGGTTCAGGCATGTCGATTAGTCTGTAAATAAGAGTCCAATTTCGTGAGCTGCTCGCTTATGAACACCAGGTTCGCCGAGCCTTGATGCTGCTTCTAAAAGATCCTGTGTTAACTTCGTCCTATCACCCTTATTCGCAAGTGCCTGCCCCAGCCATAAAGCCACTTCATAGGCATTCGCTTCATTTTGGATGAACTCACGCACCAACTCGCGTCCGGCGAGAATATTGATCAATCCAATGAATTTCAACTTCACCAACTGCTTTGCCATCAGAAAAGTTGGCCAGGCCACCCGGTAAACTAAACAATAAGGCATCCCATAATAAGCCGCTTCCAAAGTAGCCGTGCCACTAGCCACTACTCCGCAAGTCACTGTTTGCATCAGATATTGGCTTTTTCCAGTTTGCACCTCCACAAGGCCATCTGGTAAGCCACTTATTTCTAAATAATCGTCCATCACCCGAGCCACTTTTTCACTAGCCGCCGCCGCAACGAATCGGATTCCCGGATCTTCCCTCAATAAGCGCGACGCTGATTCCAGCATCATAGGGAAAAGTCTGCTTACCTCCTTGATCCGGCTACCAGGAAAGAGACCTACCAGATTTTCAGCCCGGCTAGCAGCGATCCTCCTCTCCTCTAATTCATCAACCAGTGGATGGCCCAAGCAACGGCTTCGAAGACCTGCCCTCTCAAAAAGCTCTACCTCAAAGGGAAAAAGGCAAATCATCAGATCATGGGTCGTTGCTATTTGAGGTATTCTTTTTTGGTTCCAGGCCCAAACCTGGGGAGCCACATAGTGAACAATCTTAGTTTCTGGCAGTTTTTCGTAGATCTGCTTCGCTAGGCGCAAATTAAAGCCTGGATAATCAATTAGAAGTAATACCGCAGGCCTTAGCTCCAAAATTTCAGAGAGAGTCTCCTCGAACCGTTTCTTAAACCAACCATATCGACGAAGAACCTCCCAAACCCCTACAACAGCAGCATCCTCAACCCAATCACGGACCAGTCCTCCCGAAACACGAGACATTTCAGGACCTCCTAAACCCCGAAAATCGAAGTCCCCATCTTGCTTCCGGAGTGCATCCATCAACTCGGATCCATGAGTATCTCCACTCACTTCACCGGCAACCACATAGACTGTTCTGCTCCTCACCGGCGGCAAGTTAGGGCAAGTAGAAAATATTCCAAACTGCAAATCACGTCACAAGGGCTTGCTTCTCTTTCCAGTAGGCGTTAATTCCTAATTTCCCAGAAGAATTATGTCCGAAAAAAACGAACAAAATCCCGACAACGGACCAAGCCCTATCGGTGAAATTTCGCAAGAGCCGTCAGCCTTCGAAGCCTTTCTTGATGCCAACCAAAAGAAGCTCATCATTTTTGGGATTCTCGTAATTTTTTGCCTCGTGGGTTACGTCTTCGTAAAAGGGTTGGATAAGATCGACAAGGAAAAGGCAGCCGCTGCCTTCGCTGAAGCCCGCACCGGGCCCCAATATCAGGCAGTCAGTCAAGAATATGACGGAGAAAACGCCGGGGGGTCTGCAATGCTTCTGAAAGCTCAACTTCTCTGGAGCGACCAGCAACAACAAGAAGCGATCGAGGTGCTCGAAACATTTGTTTCCAAATACCCCGAACACCCTGCTGTTGGAAGCGGCTATGCTAGCCTCGGATCTTACCAACAACAACTTAAGAATCTCGACAAGGCCAGAGAAGCTTTTGAGATGGCCGCCGAGAGTGAATCAGCAGCATCTTCACTTGCGCTGCTTTCCCTGGGAGACCTCGAACTGCAAGCTGGTAAAGATGAAGACGCCAAGAAAATCTACGAAAAAATTATCTCCGAATACGAGAGTTCACACCTCCAAGTGAAATCGATGGCCCAGAATCGCCTTAAGCTGATCAACGTCCAATCACCTTCGGAAAAGAAATCTGAGCCGACTCAGCCTACGATCACACCGGAAGCAGCAACTTCTCCCATCACGGTGCCTGGCATAACCCCAGAACCAACCCCAAGCCCCGTCCCTAAATCGCCAACTCCAGAAATCAGTCAGCCTGTCGAAAAGACACCTCAACCGGAAGCAGCTCCAGAACTAGAGAACTCCTCCGAAGGAGGGACTCAGCCAACCAGCGAAAAGAGTGTGGAGCCTGAAGCTCCAATCGGTTCATCTTCTGAATAATTCTCACTTCGTCACTTCCGACTTCACAAAAAGGCCGCTCTAGCTCACTAACCTAATAACAAAACTACCAATCCAGTGTTCGAAAAAATAATCAGCAAAACTCCTGAGACGCCTCAGGCCCCCCGTCCTGCGGCACCGACCCGGACTACTCCTCAAGCACCAGCTGCTGCTGCTGCTCCTGCCCGAGCTCCTCAGCAGGCTGCTGCCCCTGTCAGCCCTACCGGCGGACAGCGCAATATTCTTAGCAACGACGTGCATATTAAAGGATCGGTTCGATTTACTGATGATCTCCTTGTTGATGGGCGAATCGAAGGCGAAATCAGTAGCGATGGTGCCCTCACGGTTGCCGAAAACGCCCATCTTAAAGCTGAGGTCTCGACTAAATCTATCGTGATTTACGGCAAGGTTCATGGTAATGTTACCTGCACTGAGCGAGTTGAAATCAAAGGCAGTGCCGAAATGGTTGGTGACGTTAAGGCAAGCATGATCTCCATCGAGCCCGGCGCGATCTTTGTCGGTAAATCCGAAGTCGGAAACCCATCCTCTGCTCCCAAGAAAAATGCTCCAACCCCTCAGAGTGGAGACAAAAAAAATAGGGATCCACAGTCTAATAACCTCCAGGACAACAAACCTCAGGACAATAAGGCTCAGGACAATAAGGCTCAGAACAACAAGGCTCAGGAGAATAAGACTCAGGATAAACCTTCCTAGCGTTATCACTTCCCCAGTTCCTTGGCTTTCGGTTTTTTCAAAGATAAGAGCAATTTGCCCCGCAAGGTCACTTGTCCTCTTTGTCAGCACTGCCAGCAGGAATCCCAGCTGGCAGTTTCGTCATATTGTAAAAGTTGCGGTGCTTATTTGACCTTCGAGGAAAATGGTGAAATCAAAGCCCGTCCGCAAGCTCCACCCGATCCTTTCGCCCATCGCCCTCCGCAGCCGAAGGTAGAAATCGAGTATAAGGCCAGAAAAGAAGCATTAAACACAACTCCAAAGGATTCTTCTTCTCCTCAAACCGCCAAAATAGAAGAGGAATCGCTTCCTTCAGCTACTCCAAAACTTCCAAAGTCGTCAGAACCAAAGGAATCTAGGAGCACCCTCCCAATCCCGCCCGATCCACCAGCTCCTGCACCGGAACCCGCGCCTCCTGCTCAAGACGAGAAATCTCCCTCAAGATATCATGGAAACGAGGAAGAAAAAACTATTCCCGTTCCGACTAAAATCGAGACCAGGGAAATCGCTTGTTTCGAATGTGGAGACACCCACCAGGCAAATGTTCGTGCCAATTCTTCTCAATGCCGGAGCTGCGGGCGTTTTATTTCGATGGAGAATCGCGAAATCAAGGATGCCATTAGTAGCTGCATTCAAACGCGAGGGGACGTTCATATCTACAAGAAAGGGATCGTTCATAGCGCCCCAATCCAGTGTAAAAACCTCATTGTCGAAGGTGATTTCACCGGTGACGCGGAATGTTCAGGCGACTTGATTTTGAGACGCAACGGAAAAATTACCGGTAAAGTTACCTGCAAACGCCTTTTCGTAGAGAAGCGGGCAAAAATTGAATTTATCAACTCAGTCGTCATGGACGAATGCACGATCGACGGCCTCGTCACCGGGCACCTCGCCTGCCGTGGGCTCCTCGCTCTTAAGAAGAAAGCAACCCTGACCGGTAACATCAAAGTTGGCCGCCTCACCGTCGCGGACGGAGCCAAACATACTGGCCAGATTCAGATGGGCGGTTTTTAGTTCTGGCCTTGGCCAGACCAATCTCAGAAAATCAATTTATGACAACTACCGCGCCTCTCCTTGATCTGAAAGAAGACATTCTCCGTCTCAAAAAGGAAAAAAACGCTGTCATTCTCGCCCACAATTATCAGGTCGGCCCTATTCAAGATATCGCTGACTACGTCGGTGATTCGCTCGGCCTCGCTTACAAAGCCCAGGAAACTGAAGCCGAAGTTATTGCATTCTGCGGTGTTCATTTCATGGCGGAAACCGCCAAAATTCTAAACCCCGAAAAAACAGTTGTTCTTCCCGACAAAGACGCAGGATGCTCCCTCGAACAGGCCTGCCCCGCCGATGATCTTGAAGCCTTTCTGAAGGAACATGCAGATAAGAATTACTACGTCATCGCTTACATCAATTGCTCCGCTGGAGTGAAGGCGCTATGCGACGTTATCTGCACCTCGGGGAATGCTCCAAATATTGTCAATCAGGCTCCAAAAGATCGACCAATCCTATTCGTCCCAGATGAAAATCTCGGCCAATGGGTCATCGAACAAACTGGTCGCCAAATGGATTTGTGGAAGGGCAATTGCTACGTCCACGTTGAGTTCACCCAACAGTCCATCCAAAGGATCAAAGACGATTACCCGGATGCTGTAGTCGTCGCCCACCCTGAGTGCCCCAAAGCAGTGCGACTCCTTGCCGACGAGGTGTGCTCGACGGAGAAAATGATTCACTTCTGCAACAACACGCCCGCTCAAAATATTATTGTAGTCACTGAATCAGGAATGCTTCACCGCCTCAAAAAAGAAGTTCCCAATAAAAATCTCATTGCAGGCCCCACCGATCATTGCGCGTGCGCGGATTGCCGCTACATGAAAATGAACACTTTAGAAAAGCTTCATCATTGTCTCGATAAGCTTGGACCAAAAGTTGAACTCCCAGAAGAAATTCGCAAAAAGGCCGAGGTTTCACTCATCCGTATGCTTGAACAATCCAAGTAGACTTTGATAGTTAATCATGCTCAAAACTCATTGAAATGGTTCTGTATTAGAGAATCTGAGATTCCACATTGCCGGAAAAAAGGAGAGTAAAGTAACCCAAGGCGACACCAAAAAACTTAAGTTCCCATGCTCCCAGCAGCTGAACTCGCTCGTCGCTTGTCAATCCCTCAAGATCTGCCATAGGGTCGTCTTATGCCCACCAGTCCATTTCAGGTCGCAATCGTCGGTCGCCCGAACGTCGGGAAATCCGCGCTTTTCAATCGTTTGGCCGGGCGACGTATCGCAATCGTTCACGATCAGCCAGGTGTGACCCGCGACCGAATCGCAGCGCCGTGCCAGACAACTGAGACTTCCTGCGAGCTGGTCGATACCGGTGGAATCTGCGCGGTCAACGAAGATGGATTTTCAAATGCGGTCACTTTCGAAGCCCGTATCGCAATGGAGTCCTCCGACCTCATCGTCTTCGTCGTAGACGCACGCGCGGGCATTAATCCCATCGACGAAGAGGTAGCGCAACTCCTGCGTAAGTCTAATCCCAATGTCATCCTCGTGATGAACAAAGCCGATAGCGCGGATCATGACAACACGTCCAGCGATTTTGCCAGACTTGGGTTTGGATCTGGCATCCCTACGTCTGCCGAACATGGCCGAGGCATGGACATTCTCACCGATACCATCGACGAAGAACTCTCAAAACTAGAAGCGCGTGAACAAGAAGAAACCGACGTCGATGAACTGAAAGATGGTCTTAAGATTGCAGTTGTTGGGAAACCAAATGCCGGTAAATCTTCTCTCATCAACGCCATTCTTAAAGACGAACGGACAATCGTCTCCGAAGTCGCCGGAACCACCCGCGATGCTGTCGATATCCCTTACGTCTGGGCAAATGAAAAACACAATCTCATCGACACCGCTGGGCTTAGAAAACGTTCTAGCATGGAAGATTCCATCGAAGTTTTTTCGGCGATGAGAAGCGAACGTTCCATCCGACGAGCCGATATTTGCCTTCTTGTGGTTGATCTCGCAGCCGGAGTTGCCGCACAAGATCGAAAGATCGCACGCTTAATCCAGCAGGAGAAAAAACCCTGTCTTATTATTGCCAACAAATATGATCTCTTCCATCCCGAAGGTCAAAAGGCCGCCCGCTTGGAAGCCGCAGAGGACCATCTTCGTCGCGAACTTTTCTTCCTAGATTATGCACCATTCGTATGCGTATCAGCCATGAAAGGCCATGCTATCCAGCACATTTTCAAGACCATCACACGCATTCGCGACAATGCTCAAAAGGTCATAGGAACCGGCCCTCTTAACAGACTTTTACAAGACTCCTTCATTAAAAACCCGCCACCTGAGCACAAGCGCCACCGCAAGCGTATGAAACTTTTTTACGCTACCACTGCCGTCAACGACCGCTACCAAGCGATCCCGGTTCCTGAATACGTCCTCTTCGTGAACGACAAGCACCTTATCGTAGAATCCTTTCAAAATTACCTGATCAATCAGATTAAGGATAAACACCCAACCGACGGACTGCCTATCCCCCTATCCTTCCGGTCGCGGAGTAAAAAAGACCGATTCGAACGCTCCTAGTTGGAGCTAAAGAAGGGTGCTTCTACCACAAAAGTTAGTATTCTTGCTCCTTCCTTTTTCCTTCCGCTTCAGCACTCGCCAAGGCATTCTTTAGTCAACCGTATGGCTTTGCTCGACGTCAGAAATCTCACTACCCGCTTTCATACCCGAAACGGGATCGTTCACGCGGTCGAAGATGTTTCCTTCGCTCTCGAAAGAGGCGAAACTCTAGGCATCGTTGGAGAATCAGGCTCTGGAAAATCTGTGACCTGCTATTCTTTGCTCGGCCTGATTCCTCAACCTCCGGGAAGGATTCACTCCGGAACCGCCATGTTTGAAGGGACTGATCTTCTTAAGGCCAACGAAAAAACTCTTCGTAAGATTCGAGGAAAAAAGATCTCAATGATTTTTCAGGATCCCATGACCTGCCTTAACCCAGCTCTCAGGATTTCCACCCAACTTACCGAACCACTTGAATTACACGAAGGGATCAAGGGAAAAACCGCGCTTTATCGGGCCATCGAAGCTCTTGAAGAAGTCGGCATTCCGGATGCTGCGAAACGCATTAAATCCTACCCACACGAATTTTCTGGCGGCATGCGCCAGCGCGTCATGATCGCAATGGCCTTGATCACCCGCCCTGAGGTTCTCATCGCCGACGAGCCAACAACCGCTCTTGATGTGACGGTCCAAAAGCAGGTTCTAGACCTAATCAAAGATCGCCAGGAAACCCTAGGTACCGCAGTAGTGCTTGTCACCCACGACTTGGGGGTTGTTTCCCAAGTGTGCGACAAAGTAAATGTTATGTATGCCGGCCGTATTGTAGAGTCCGCAAATGCCACCGACCTCTTCGCTGATCCGCGACATGCTTACACCCGAGCGTTGCTCAAAAGTATTCCAGCGATGCACGAAAAAGGGGACGTCCTTTACACAATCCCCGGGCTTCCCCCCAACCTAAACGCTCCTCCGTCGGCATGTTCTTTCCAACCCCGTAATACATTGGGAGACAGTAACCGCTGTCTCACCGATGAGGCCCCGCAGCTCGCAGAAATTGTTCCCGGACATCACGTGCAGAATTGCCCCGGCTGTCTCGCTTCCTGATTATTATGGAATTTCAGGTTGATGGGTTTATTCTTTATCTCGCTACCGAGAGGGGCCTTTCGACCGCCTACCAACTCTCTGTCCGACAAACCCTAGACAAGCTTCTTGAATGGACTGCAAAGCAAGGGCAAGAGAGCTGGCGGGACCTCGGCACTGATGAACTTTCCTCCTTTCTCAGCCACCTTCGCAGAACTGAACTCGATGCCTCTTCTTTGCGTATCGTGCTTGTTCATCTAAAAATATTTTTCCGTTTCCTTCAAAAGCGCAACCACATTGAAATTGATCCGGCAGAACCCCTACTTCCGCCTAAGACAGTAGCCAAACTCCCAGAAACACTGAATGCCGAGACGGTCGCACAACTACTTGGGTCGATCGATCCCGGGAAAAAGCTTGGTAAACGTGACCTCGCACTGCTTGAGCTCTTCTATGCTTCAGGACTGCGCCTTTCAGAAATGTGTCGTGCCAGACTCGAATTTCTGGATCTCGAGGACCATTTCCTACGTATTACCGGCAAAGGTAATAAAACCCGGATCGTCCCGGTTGGCGGAAAAGCTCTTGCTGCTTTGAAGCACTACCTCGCTAGCGAGCGCCCCAATCTCGTCACGCGTAAAACTTCCTCATACGTTTTCCTTTCAATTCGCGGAGGTCCACTCTCTCCCGATCGCGTCCGCCAAATCGTCAAAGAAAGAGCGAAGCAAGCCGGAATTGATCAAAACATCTATCCCCACCTACTCCGTCACTCCTTCGCAACTCATCTCCTAGAAAACGGGGCAGACCTGCGCGTGATTCAGGAACTCCTCGGTCACGCTGACATTTCAACGACCCAAATTTATACCCACGTCGATCAAAAGCGTCTCAAGGCCATCCACAAGAACTTCCACCCTAGAGGATAGAAAATGCCCCACCGCCGAAGCAAATAGGGCATTTTTAAATTAGACGATAAAGGTCTCTAGAGCAGAGATCACTTCTTACCATCGGTTACATCACCGCTTGGAACCGTTTTCTCTGAGACTGGGATATTTGGGTTTGAAGAAATCTCCTCAACCTCCTTCGATTTTGTCTCATCCGAAGATGGAAGCATGCTACGACGCGGTGGCAGGAAACTCTCAGCTTCGCGAGTACTCTTGCTCATGCCACTATAGTCCGAGCGGAACAAATCAATTTCAGCCTGGCTGACCATAATTCGAGGCTGAATCATAATGATCAATTCTGATTCGTTACTCTCGAGATCATTACTACCAAAAATACGGCCGATGCCGGGGATCCGGCTCAGAATCGGAATTCCACCACTAGCATCTGAACTTGTTGTGGTCATAATCCCTCCAAGAATAACCGCAGAACCGTCTCTAACCGTAACTGAAGTAGAAAGCGATTCGGTATTAATATCGGGCACCCGAAGATCACCAACCTGTCGAAGTGTTCCCACCGAATCTCTGACCAACGAAATTTCGAGAGTCACTTGATTATCTGAGTTGATGAGAGGCTGGATCTCCAGCTCTAACTGCACATCCCGATACTCAACATTAGTATTAATACCACCTTGGTTGTTACCTCCAGTGAAAGTGCTAGAAGGAATAGCGATTCGCTGACCAGAAGTCAGGAGAGCTACCCGATTATTTCGGGTGGTAAGCACCGTGCGTTCCAAAGTCTGGAACTTAGTTTCAGTTTCGAGAGCGTTCACAAAAACACCAAAATCGTCACCAAGGAGTCCGTATAGAGAGACCCCATTACCAGAAGCACCATTCGCGCTTAGGACAGCACCAAGATCGCCAAGGGTCGTAGGATCAATGATTGAAGGAACCCCGCCAAAGCTCGCAGAACCTGCAGCGGAAAAGTCTGATCCGGTATTTTTAAGAGCCTGCGCTAAGTCGATTCCAAAATTTAAACCATCTCCAATGCCATAACTTCCAACCACAGCTGAGAGAGCGACTTGTTGAGCCTCCGAATCTAAATCTGTTATGAGATCACGGATGAGTTCAATATGGTGCGGAGGACCATTTACGATGATCGTATTCGCGACATTATCTGCGACAAGCAAAGTCCGTCCTCCCACGAGCCGAGACTCCGGCTCGGTTGGGATCGTCTGCTCCTGAATACTGGTTCTTGATCCGTTAGCCCCACCTTGGCCACCCTGTTGGCCAGTCGTCCGATTCGTGGTGCTATTCCGACTACTGAGGTTGTTACGGCTTGTCGTATTTTGGTTAGTAGTAGCGCGGCCTCCACCTTGCCCTGACGCGCCATCGCCAAGAGTTGCAGTAATCCCATTCTCCGCAATATTCAGGAATTCAGAGACCCGGAGATAGCGAAGCCTGAAAGTCTGACGGGTATTACCACTACTGGGCTGGTCAAAACTACGGATCATCGCCTCAGCGGCCACCAAATCAGCTGGACGGCCAAAAAGTAAGATCCGGCTTGTCCGGCGGACTCCGATGATGCGGATCGGAATTTCTTCGCCTGCTGTTGATGCTCCGGCGGCGGCAGGGGTAGGTGGGGTTGGAGTAGCACGGGTTGTCCTAGTCGTCTGGCGGCTACTACCCTGATCGTTGTAGATCTCGTTCATACGCTCGGCAATCTCATCGACATCACCGTAGACAACCTCGACCCATTTTTCGCTAACCGAAGTCGGCACATCGATCGCTTTCTGAATCTTAATCATCTGGCGAATGAGGGAAGCATTCTCGGTGATGATCAACGAAGAGGCATTTGGAACTGCTGCAATTGTTCCAGAAGCACTCAACTGGCCCAGAGAAGACTGCAGAACCTTCAAAGCCTCTTCCGGCTTGAGGTATTTGAAAACCATCTGGAACATCACAAGCTGGTCATCAACCGGGAGCTTGAATTCGTCATCATAAAAATCTTTTGGCACCTGATTCGGACTCGTAATCGGTCCTGAAGGCACTAAACGAACGATATCAGGCTCCTCTGGGATTGGAATCATCGCTAGACCTTCAGCAAGCAAGGTCAGTTGGAGGAACCTTGCCGCTTCCTTATTAGTCAAGGGGCCTCGCATCGTGAAAGAAACCTCACTTTGGGCGACATTATTGGTCATAATGACACGCTTTCCGCTGAAATCCTCATAAAGCTGGGCTGCCTTAAGCGCAAGAATGTTAGCCTCGTTGATCGAATCATTAGCGGTAACAATGATCTGATTAGGATCAACTCTCCGACCTTTGATCGGGGTAATTGCAGGCGTTTCGCCAGGCTGGACCTCCGTGACAGCTGGAACAGGTTCGGGAACAGAAGGAGGCGCAGTGGCCTCCTCGCCCGGAGTAGCCGGAACAGGAGGCGCGGGCGTAGGGGGTTCTTGAGCTAGGACTCCGGCGGTAAGACCGAGAAGAAAAGATAAAGCAAATTTCATAATTAAAGTGGACTGGATAAAATGGATTCGAGTGATTGATTACTTTTTGGGCACGTAGCGAACTCTTGGTTTTGATGTAGAACCGGAAGATTTGGTAGAACTTGAAGAGGTAGACGGAAGTGGTACGCGGCTGCCCTTCGAAGTGGGACGGCCACTTTTACTAGCAGCGGCGACCGCAGCGGTCCGCGCAGCAGATCGGGACTTCGAGCTACTACTTGTTGATGGCTTACCCGGAACCGGAGGGCGGGCGGCTTTTTCAGGAGGTTTCTTGCCATTTGTTTGGGGCTTTGGCTTGTTCGTAGTTGGTCCGGCTACTTTCTTAAGAACGAGGAACTTCGGATCAAACCGAACCTCCCCGGTCTCTTTCCCCTTCTTGAGAGTGACAACGGTCTCTTCAATAAAGTTGCGGAACTGCTTCACCTCTTTGATCGCAAAACCCATTTCTGTTGCTTCTGGACTTGGGATTCGAATGCGCGTCCGATCTTTAATGTTCATCACCTCAACCTCCGTTTTCCCAACATACTTACTGACGGCAACGAGAATCCAATCTGGAAGATTTTCTGGCTCTGGATCGTTTGTGATGACTTCCGGGGGATCAGTAAGTGCTGATTTGAGGTATAGCTCCTTGTAACGATCTGGACGATGAGAAGTGGGAGGGGCAGCAAAGGCGAGACCACCCGTTAAGATCGTTAATAGCAAGAATGGAGTAAATTTCATAATTCAATAGGGGGCCAAGATTTATTCTTCTTCGAGGGTCGGGAGGATCCACTTTTCGATTTCAATCTCAACCTCGATTCGAGTGAGATCGTTGTTTTGAGGCTTAACCTCCATTTTTGTAATGACCTGACGTTGGTTAGTTTGGTGAATGGTGGTAAGCCAAGAAAGAACGTCGCGCTCCATGCCTGTCACTTTAAAGAGAACCTTCACTCGGTCGAAGTGTTCACCCGGCTGAAAAGTAATGATCCGGGAATCACGAATTTCAAGCCGTCGAGCGCTAGCTTGCTTACGAAGCAGGGCCTGAAGCTTGGACTGGGCCTCAAGTGGGCTTGTTCTGATTGTCCCGCTCCGCTCAAGCCAAGCCATCTCAGGCTCGTATTTTTCACGCAGCGCTAGAGTCATCTTGGCGGCCTTTAATTTACTCTCGGAAGTCATCTTGGATCGATCAGCCTTCTGAACCTCTGGAAGATAAAGCATGTTGAACCCGATAAAGTTCAAAATGAGGAAGAATGTGGCCCCCAAGACGAGGAGGAGCTTTTTTTCGCGTTCGGACATATTGGAGATCTACTCGGTGGCGCCACCCACATAGGTAAAAGTCAGCTTACCACTTCTTTTGTCTGTGGTTTCCGGTGGATTAGTCCATTCAAAATCGTCAAGATCTGGACTTGATTTTAGATTCTTAGCATATTTTGAAATTTGTGGCTGGTTTTCTAGGTCTGCAAAACCTTCCAGAACGATTTCGCGAGCTACTCTGAGTTCATCCTCAATTTCCTTAAACTGATTAAGGAAAGTTAGCTTTTTAAAGCGAATATAACGGTCATCATCGGTATTCGGCAGTGCTTTATAAATGGACAAGAAAAGTTCGAGTGGATGGTAGTCGGTCTCAACTACTGGACGAAGCTCGTCCCATTTAGAACGATGCATGTCCAGAAGACTAGCCTCCGCGCTGACGGCATCAGCATTGAATTTGACTTTTGCAGCGACCGCCTTCGTCTTCTTAAGATCGAAGAAAAGATACGCAACGACCCCGAGATAAACTACCGCAAGAGCCGCAATCATAAGATTGCGGTTTCGTTTGCCCCGAACCGCGAGCCGCTCAGCCCGGACATCAGCTGGAAGAAGCCGGCTCGGCGGCTCTGGCCAGGTTGGGTTGGGTCTTG
>Ga0213863_10000645_pt1 | contig 26056 bp, 24 predicted proteins | sample PICome_8_FD_160128 | JGI IMG/M metagenome (GOLD analysis project Ga0213863, IMG submission 160128) | Coastal seawater microbial communities near Pivers Island, North Carolina, United States - PICO497 | ecosystem: Environmental > Aquatic > Marine > Coastal | place: USA: North Carolina... | reverse complement strand
GCTCCATATCAGTACCGGCATTGCCAGGAGCAACATAAACCTTAGTTACCCTCGAGGATTTTGAAGCTTTCCATGCCAGGGCATGCTCACGCCCACCAGAGCCAATAACCAGAACATTCATCGCAAAATTCCAAGTAATTATCTTCGTTGAATCATAACAGATTGAGTCTAGAAATGAGCACAAAAGCTACTGGAGCGACAAGCCATACACATGATAGGGTGGTAGAGAGTAGGAACTAAACATCAGAGTAGATCGTAAGGACCAAGTATTTTTTTATTGGGAGTTTAATTTATCACTAACTCAGCAGTTGACAAAAATCCAATCATTTTGTGGTTTCGACAAGACCTTAGGCTAGCAGATAATCCAGCACTGACTGCAGCCTGTGAGAGGGGAGAAATTTTTCCTGTTTATATTCTTGATGATGTTGCCGCAGGAGCATGGAAAATGGGCGGAGCCAGCCGCTGGTGGTTGCATCACGCCCTTGAAGATTTAAATTCCTCTTTGGATGGCAACTTAAATCTCTTTAAAGGCGACGCAAGCAAGGTACTTCCTGACTTAGCCGCTAAAATTGGTGCTTCGGCTATATACTGGAATCGATGCTATGAGCCTTGGCGCATTTCTCGAGACGCTGAAATCAAAATAGTAATGAGAGAGCATGGTTTAGACGTTAAGAGTTTTTGTGGATCTCTTTTGTGGGAGCCGTGGGAGGTTCTAAAAAAAGATTCAACGCCATATAAGGTTTATACACCCTATTATCGTCGAGGCTGCTTGTCTTTGCCATCTCCAAGAAGACCTCTAAGTGCGCCTAAAAACATCCAAATTTCTGAAAAAAGTAAACACTCACTTACTTTAGAAGAACTTTATTTAAAGCCCATTATTAAATGGGATGAGAAAATTACTAACCGATGGACCGTGAGTGAAAACGCTGCTCAGCAGCGACTTGATGAATTCGTACTTGATGAACTACAAGACTACCGAGATGGCAGAAATTTTCCCGACAAGGCTAATGTTTCTCGACTGTCCCCTTACCTGCATTTTGGACAGATTTCCCCAAATACAGCTTGGTACCGCGCGCTAGATGCTAGTGCCTTGATTGCAAATGAAAAGAGTTTGGATACCTTTTTGAGTGAGCTGGGCTGGCGCGAATTCTCTTATTATTTGCTTTACCACTTTCCTCATTTGCCGCATAAGAATTTACAACCAAAGTTTGATGCGTTTCCTTGGCCTAAAACGCAAGATTCTATTCTTAGATTATGGAAAAGCGGTAAAACTGGATACCCACTGGTTGATGCGGGTATGCGAGAGCTGTATTCCACAGGTTACATGCATAACCGAGTGCGGATGGTAGTTGGCTCTTTCTTGGTGAAAAACCTTCTCATTCACTGGCATGAGGGCGAATCTTGGTTTTGGGATTGCCTAGTGGATGCAGATTTAGCGAGTAATAGTGCAGGCTGGCAGTGGATCGCTGGCTGTGGCGCTGATGCTGCGCCGTACTTTCGAATTTTTAATCCGATTACTCAAAGCGAAAAATTCGATAAGCAGGGTAATTATATTCGGCGTTACGTCCCAGAGCTTGCTAATATGCCGGACAAATTTATACATGCCCCCTGGTTAGCGCCTGAGCACATTTTAAAAGAGGCTGGTATTGAAATTGATGTTAATTATCCAGCTCCTGTGGTGGATATTAAAATGTCCAGAGCTCTGGCGCTAGAGGCATTCGCTCAGACAAAGACATAAAATTAAGTCTTTGAAATTACTGCTAGGTGAAAGGAGATAATCATGTATTTTGGCAGTGACAATCAGACTGGTGCATCTTTCAAGGTGATGGAAATGCTGGCGCAAGCCAACAGCGAATACACCCACGGATACGGTGATGATCATTGGACATATCAAGCTATCGACAATCTCAAAACACTGTTCGAATGCGACCTAGATGTGTTTTTTGTCGCGACTGGAACTGCAGCAAATTCATTGGCATTGTCCTGCCTGGCTCAGCCATGGGAAGCTATTCTCTGTCACAGCTCGGCTCATATCATCGTCGATGAATCAACAGCACCCGAATTTTTCACTGGTGGTTCGCGCATGTTGCCGCTAGCTGCGGGCGAAGGGAAAATGACGCCAACACACTTACAGAATTATTTTAAAAATGCAGGGTCTGACTATCCCCATAACGTGAGTGCGAGGGCCCTTAGTGTTACTCAAATTAGTGAATCCGGTCTGGTGTACTCCACCAAGGAAATAGGTGAGCTGAGCCGCATTGCAAAGCAGCAAGGACTAAGTATTCATATGGATGGCGCAAGATTTGCCAACGCGATTGCTTCCCTTGGATGTACTCCAGCAGAAATGACATGGAAAGCTGGAGTGGATGTGCTTTGTCTAGGAGCAACTAAGTGCGGAGCCTTGAGTCTTGAGGCAGTAGTATTTTTCAATAAACATCTATCGAAGGATTTTACTCAACGACGAAAACGGTCCGGTCATCTGTTGTCAAAGGGACGTCTATTTGGTGCGCAGATGGTTGGTTGGCTGAAAGATAGCCACTGGCTTGACCTTGCTACCCATGCCAATCAACAGGCAAAAAAGCTTAGCGACGCCCTAATGGCTATTGATCAGATAGAGTTAGCTTGGCCGGTCCAAGCGAATGAGCTGTTTGTAACTATGCCTAAGGATTTGGCAACACACTTGCAATCGGCAGGCGCTGAGTTTTACGAATGGTCTGAGAACACACTTCCAGAAACAATAAAATTGGCCAACGGACAAACCTATGTGCGTCTGGTTACTTCATTTTCAACTCAAGATAGCCAGTGTGAGCTCTTTATCGAAAACATTACGGACTATTTTGAAAATCAGGCTCGTTAGATACTCTGATTAGCATGTGGTTATGTTTTTCGGTCATTCCTATCCTAATCTGAAATCTGCCTTTAGTATTGCCAAATTGACTGCCGTGCCCTATCGGGGAATATTGTTAATTTAATAGTTAGGCCTATACTAAGTGCCCAACAAGAATTGTATTGAGATTTAAATTAACAAAACAATTGATGGAGTTGAGTATGCCTGGCTTTCATTACCTACTGATTAGAATTGTTATTTTGTTCTTAGTTTTCTCGCCATGTAACGCAGAGGCAGATACATCAAAGTCATCTTTACAACCAAATATTGTATTAATCGTGATGGATAATTTTGGTTACGGTGAAATTGGTCTTTATGGAGGTGGAGTTTTGCGAGGCGCTCCTACTCCGCACATTGATAGTATTGGTAGGGAAGGGTTCCAGCTTACTAACTTCAATGTTGAAGCGGAATGTACACCCTCTCGCTCATCCTTGATGACAGGCCGCTATGGCATCCGCACTCGGCAGCAACCTGACGGCCCTCCAAGAGGGATTTGGTACGGCCTTACTTCCTGGGAAATAACACTTGCAGAAATGCTCTCAGACGCTGGATATGCAACTGGCATGTTTGGTAAATGGCATCTGGGTGATGCAGAGGGGCGTTATCCAACGGACCAAGGGTTTGATGAGTGGTATGGAATTCCCAATTCCTCTGATCAGGCCTTTTGGCCTGATAGCGATAGTTTCCAAAAAGATGCGGGTGTTGAATTTACGCGCGTGATGACATCTATACGAAATCAAAAGCCAAAGAAACATGAGGTTTATGGTCGTGTCAAAAGGGCAACGATAGACAGAGAAATAACTGACTATGCTCTTGAATTTATTGCACGAAGAGCGGAGACAAAAAAACCATTTTTTGTCTACTTGCCGTATACGCAAACCCACGAGCCGGTCGATGCACATCCAGATTTTAAAGGCTCAACGGGCAATGGAAGTTTTGCAGATGTTCTTGCCCAGACAGACTCATATGTCGGAGAGTTGATTGCTAGGATTGATGACCTTGGAATAAAGGATAATACAATTTTCATCTTTACTTCAGACAATGGCCGTGAGGGAATAAAAAGATCGTTTGGATTTACAGGTCCTTGGCGCGGTACGATGTTCTCTCCCTACGAGGGATCCCTTCGAGTTCCATTTTTGATTCGCTATCCAGGTATTATTCCTGCTGGGAAAGTTTCAAATGAGATAGTCCATTTAATAGATATTTTCCCAACACTAGCTGAATTTATCGGAGGAGATATTCCTGAAGATCGGGTTCTAGATGGCGTTAATCAGTCCCATTTTTTGATGGGCCATACCGAAAAATCAGCTCGAGAGTCCGTCGTTATTTATATTGGCAACGAGTTGTTTGGCGTGAAGTGGCGCAATTGGAAAATGCTGCTCAAAGAGATTGATGAAAAAAGCTACGCCATAAAAAACATGGCATATCCTTCGTTTTACAACCTTCTTGTTGATCCTAAAGAAGAGGAGCCAGAAAAGTTTTATTTAGATGATACTTGGGTGGAGACTCCACTGTATGAAGTAATAGAAGAGCACCTCACGTCAATAGCTGAGGATTCAGGATCACCATCAAACTAAAAAGTGTCAATAAGTATTGAGATGGAGGAATATGTGTCTATGAGTATTTGGCAAACATCTATTGAAGAAACAGAAACACAGTTGTCGGGTCCATTTAGGGCACCTCAACAAATGCTCGCAGAACAAGAATATGATGGCCACCTATCTATTCATGATGATAGCCAAGCAGAATCGCTTGGGTTTAAAGGCGCTCCAATTGAAGGGCCAACGCATTTTTCTCAATTCGATCCACTGCTACATAAACTATGGGGAGATGATTGGTTTAGATTCGGCTGTATCAGCACTCATTTTAAAGCGATGGTCATCGAGGGGGAAAGCGTAAAAGCATATGCTGAGAGGTCGAATACTGATGACAAAACTGCAAGAATATGGGCTGTCAAAGAAGATGGCGAAGTAGCTCTGGAGGGAAGTGCTAGCCTCGGCCCTGATCATCCTGAGAGCCATGTAGAAAAAATTTTAGCATCTCGACCAACTGCTGAAAATCTGGTGATCTTAGAGCATGCGAAAATTGGAGATCGCTCACCTCCTGAGAAAGGTATCAGAATAGACTTCAATCAAAACCTTGGGAAAAATTATCCTTTTACTCTAAATCAAAAGTTAAAAAAAATCACAGAGTGCTGCAATTGGTATCTTCCCGTACATGCTACGAGCTCTCCATGGGGAAGACCAATCGTGCCATTTGAAATGATAAACCCATTCGTAAGTTATTCACGGTCACTTCTTCCGAGAGCAAAGCAACCGTCCATAGGTTTATTCGCTGATCTACAAGTAAAGTTAATAAATGGACCAATATTGGTGAATGAAGAATATATTTTGGAGCGCGAGATTGTAGGTCTTGGTGAGAGTCGAAGAACCGAATCAATGTGGATAAAAACATCAATTTTTTCATCTAAAAATTCTGAGCTGGTTGGTACAGTACTTTTAAACAATGCCGTTCTTAAAGATTCATTCGCTAATTATGAGGCAGAAAAGAAGTTATTAAATAAGACTGATGTTTAGGTTTTTTCAACTCCTATAACAACTTAATAACATCAGTCCCTAATTCTGTAGGTCCTCTTCCTTATACTTTTAATTTGATCCATGCTTCCACACAACGACAAAGCTATCAGTTCCTCATCCCATTGAAACAAATATATTGAAATGACCACCGGTCAGATATATAGTTATTTGGTATTAAGTAATGTCTGAAAGATGTCAATTAATCTTAGTTAAGCATCCAAACAAAAAGACAGCATGGAGATACTTATGAATTCAGTCGTTGCGATTAATCAGAGAGCGAGAAGCGCAGAGCAAAAGATGTTGCGCCGCCGCGCCGTATTAGAGGCTGCCGAAATATACTTTCTTGAGGTTGGGTATGAGGCATTCTCTATGTCTAAACTCGCCAAGAACGCTGGGTTAGCTAAAGGTACGCTTTACCTTTACTTCCAAACTAGGGAAGAGCTTTTTCTGACCCTCTATGAGCACAGCCTGGTTCGATGGAGTCAAGTTTTCATCGATGACCTATCTGATTCCATGACGAGTAAGGCATACGCTCAAAAACTATTTAGCACTGCCTCCGCAGATGGCACCTTCTTACCTTTGCTTGTCAGGCTTGAACATATGATCGAACACAATGTTGCCATTCCTCGGCTCATCAGTTCTAAGCAAATGTTCATCAATCAGGTGAAGATTCTTGCTGAGGCTACGTCCATCGCACTCAGTTTGAGTGCAGCGCAAGCGATAGAGGTAGTAAAAACAATGGGCGTCCTCCTGATTGGTGCAACCCAAGGCGACCAGGGTCCATCACTAGATCACGAAGAGTTACCTGAGGAAGTTCAAAATCTTATCGTCAGTTTTTCATCTGAGCCTCTCTTCATCAAAAATGCCATTCGCATCATAGAGGGCATTCGCGCAGAACCTCTATCTAATATGTAAGCGAATCAATTCCTCTAGCGAAGAAAAAAATGGAATGAATACAAACTAACTTGAGACAGAAATTATGAGCACAGTTGAGCATAAAAACATTACTAAATCAGACACTGAGAACCTGGAAGAGCTCGTTGAACTGCAGAGAAGCATGTTTCGCGCTGAGGGTGAAGTCACTTATGCAACAAGGATTGATCGTCTAAAAAGACTCAAGGCGCTGATTGTTGAGAACAAAATAGAGTTTGCGGAAACCACCAAACGTGAATTTGGTGGTGCTCGATCCTATGAATTCAGTTTGTTCTCTGAGTTCGCATCAAAGGTCGAAGCTATCGAGTACTCAATGAAATATTTGAAAGAGTGGATGAAGCCTGAAAAAAGAAAAACTAACAAGCCTATGAACTTCTTGGGTGGCAAGAGTCAGGTTAGACATTTCCCTAAGGGCGTTGTTGGTATCATTTCTCCTTGGAATCTACCCTTCGGCCTGACTGTTGCACCTTTAACTAGTGCCCTAGCTGCGGGTAACCGAGCGTTACTGAAACCTTCTGAGTTCGTTCCTGAAACAGGGGCATTATTTTCTGAAGTTGTCCCCAAATATTTCCCGAAAGATGAAGTCGCGGTAGTAACCGGTGGCGCAGATATCAGTCAACGTTTTGCGGAATTGCCTTTTGACCATCTTCTGTTTACAGGGTCATCTAATATTGGTGCCAAAGTAATGCAATCAGCCTCAAAAAATTTGGTTCCTGTCACTCTAGAACTTGGCGGTAAGTCGCCTGTCATTATTGGTCGTAGCGCAAAGCTTGATCTGGCTGGAACTCGCCTGATATTTGGTAAACTTTTAAATGGTGGCCAATTATGTCTCTCGCCAGACTACGTTGTCGTACCAAATGAGTTAGAGGAGCAGCTTATTGCGCGGGTAGTTCAGGAGGCGCAGTCGATGTATCCAAATATTGCTGAAAATGAGGATTATGCGGGTGTTATCAACGAAAGACACTTCGCCAGATTACAAAACTACATTGATGATGCAGTTGCCAAGGGAGCCGAGCTCACCATAGTTGGTGCTGAAAAGACGCGCGATTCTGAAGACAATCGTCGTATGCCCTTACATATTTTACAAAATGTAAATGAAGACATGCTTGTCATGCATGAGGAAATATTTGGTCCTATTCTTCCAGTGATGACCTATTCTGACATCGCTGAGGTTCCCAGTATGATTGAACCCCGCCGAAACCCTTTAGCCATGTATTACTTTGGTAAAAACAAGCCTGAGCAGGAATATTTGCTGAGTAATGTACAAAGTGGTGGTGTTTGTATCAATGATATTACGCTTCACTACGTCCAGGAGGACCTGCCATTTGGTGGTGTTGGCGCCTCTGGCATGGGTTCCTATCATGGTCCGGAAGGATTTAGATCCATGAGCCATGCCCGCGCGATTTATAGTCAAACGATGATCGATGTTTTGCCTATCATTGGTGCGCGTCCGCCCTTTGGCGACAAATTCCGTAAGAACATAAGCAAAATTCTTGGCTCAATCTAAATGTAAGTTAAGAGTAGTTTACTTATGCTAAACGGTTGAGTTTGGTTTTCAAAGCCATGAAATTGATTTGGTTTAAACTTATGACAGTAGGCAATAAGTTGTATGTCTACCTAGCTACCACAGGTATCTCTAAAAGAGACAAGCAAATATGAAAAGAGCACTGGGAGAGTTATCGTGACCATAAATCGGCAATGGCTACTAGCTGAGCGACCCACTGGAATGGTTGGCCTACATAATTTTAATTACACAGAAAGCCCGATTCCTGAACCCAAAAACGATGAGGTCCTGGTAAAGAATCTATTTTTATCATTTGACCCAGCACAGCGAAATTGGATGGTTGACCGTAAGGGTTACCTGCCGCCAGTTGCCATCGGAGAGCCCATGCGCGCAGGGTCTGTTGGACAGGTCATAGATTCGCGACACGCAGAATATCAAGTGGGCGATCTTGTGCAAACGACCGGCTACTGGCAAGACTATGTGGTCGCAGCCCCCGGTCAAGGCCCAATGGGTTTGGTTAAATTACCAGCAGGAGTATCGCCTGAAATGATGTTGTCTGTCCTTGGTATAACGGGGCTCACGGCGTATTTTGGTTTGCTGGAGATTGGACAGCCTAAAGCCGGCGAAACCGTCCTTGTTTCTGGTGCTGCAGGTTCTACTGGCTCGTTTGTGGGTCAGATCGCAAAAATTAAGGGTTGCCGTGTCGTAGGTATTGCTGGCGGCCCAGATAAGTGTCGGTGGTTAAAAGAGACTGCCGGCTTCGACGCTGTCATCGACTATAAAAATGAGGATGTTAATGCGCAAATTGCTCATCACTGTCCTGATAAGTGGGATGTGTTCTTCGATAATGTCGGCGGCTCTATCCTCGAGGCAGCTCTAGATCACCTTAATCTTCGTTCTCGGGTTGTTTTATGTGGGAGCATCTCTGGTTATAACGCGACCACCCCACTTCCTGGACCGTCAAATTTGTCGAACTTAACCCTTAATCGAGCGCGAATGGAAGGATTCGTTATCTTGGATTATATGCCGCGAGCGATGGAGGCTGTCCAAGAACTAATGGGATGGGTTTCATCAGGACAACTGATTTATCAGGTCGATGTGCAGGAAGGCTTTGAAAATATCCCTGCCACTTTGCAGCGGCTTTATGTCGGTAAAAACCTGGGTAAGCAGCTACTCAAAATAGGCTCATAGCAACAACCTTGAGCTTTTCAGTAGATCAGTTCGCCTGACAGCTTTGGGTCGCAGGCAAGCACTAATAACCTCCGCTTACTAGCCTTTGCAAGGTTGGCTACTAATGCTTTTGCCAGTGAGGTCAAACTGATCAAGATGTCGTTTATAAAAAAGAGGTTAGTTTGTTTTGATCGTTAATTAGTCTTTTGAAATTGCCGCGATACAATAAAGTCCCACTGACACTGATGGACCAACACCTAGCGCAAATATTATAGTACCAACACCAATGGTTCCTCCTAGCGACCAGCCAAGGGTAATAACAGTTACTTCCAAGAAGACTCTCACCCAAGCAATAGCCAGACCGGTTAATCGTTGACAGCCCGTCATCAGTCCATCTCTGGGACCGGGGCCGAGGTTTGCAATCAAATAAATACCGCTTCCAAACCCAACAAGAAGAGTCCCAAAAATGGCCTGAACCACACTCAAAAAGTAACTTTCTGGATGGGGAAGGTAAGGTAGAGACCATGTGATGACCGAGGCAATGATAATTACATTTAATATTGTGCCGATCCCAGCACTTTGTTTTAACGGAAACCAAAGTAATAAAACGCTAAGACTTATAAGGAAGGTAAGAAGTCCAATTCCTAAACCAGTTTTTACCGATAGCCCCTCAGCCAGAACCGTCCACGGACTCATTCCAACTGATGCGGTAATAATTAATGACTCCCCCAAGCCGAACAATGCCAAGCCAATACACAGCATAAAAACAGTCTGAAATTTGGGGGATAAATTTAATGGCCTATCTGAGCTCCATCGAGTTGTTGGAACAGATTTGATTGAGAAAATTTCCATAGCCAGATTTATTTAATTCCGAATCTTATATTTTAAGGTAAGGTTAAAAAAATAACTTACTTTTATTTTAATAGCGTGACGTTTATCGATCGTCCAATACTCATTTGTGAGCATAGAAAATACCTGTGAGCAGAGGTTTTTGAAACATCCAGAATTTCCACCACTCACATAAAAGTTTTGTTACTATTCATAACTGAATAAATATTAAAGACAAACCTAAAAATATGATTAAGAGGAGAAATTATGAAAAACATTGTTAGCAATATCACAACTTTATGCTGTGTCATGCTTCTCGCAAGCTGCGCCCAGGATCAAGAATCTTCAGGGAAAAGTATGCAGATTACAGAAGCAAATTGGGACTCGGATGGAGTGGCCTTTGCAGAATTTTTAATGTGCACAAAAGGGCCAGACTTTTCGAGGGCCAATCTTGAAGAAATGTCAGACGCGTTTGGGCAACTTGCTTTATCTGAAGATCTTATGTGGTCAGGTGGTTATGCACCAGTTGAGGATCCAGTTGATAATCCAGGGGGATTGTATTGGGAAAATAATTGGACCTCTGAGGCAGCAGCAAAAACTGCCTGGGAGGGATGGTCAACTAACGAGGAAGCAAGGGCATGGAGTGATAAATATTCAAATGTATTTGTTTGTGATGAAACTCAAGCCTTTCGTTATGAGGGATATTTTCAGGCTCCCGAGAGTTCCTCACTTAAAGATTGGGATTCCTTTGTAGCGGCAGAAATATCTTGTGAATATAACGAGGGGAAATCCTTCGTAGATCTGGAAAGAAACATTAAAGAGTTTAGAGCATGGGTAATGGCAAATGGGACAGAAGATGAATTCTCATTTGGTGCCTATGTTCCTACTGGAGAGGATAGCGCTGACTTTTGGTGGTATAACTGGCAAGCCGATTTTGATGCAATGCAAAGGGGAAATGATAATTGGAGGGCGAAGGGAGCGGAGATGCAAGCGAAGTTTGATGAGACAGCTACCTGCGCTGAGCCCACACCTTATAACGGAATGGAATTCTATAGAGCAGCTGTCGCTGGTTAAACTTGGATAGTCCAAGATTCTTTAGCTACGCATTTCAATTATAAACCCCTGTTTATGCAGGGGTTTTTTTTCTTGCTTAAACACACTTAACCTTATAAATTAGTTTCACACAACAAGAGCCTAATATCTTTTGAGGGATAACTATGGAAGCTTCATCAGGAATGGTTACTGATGACAATGAGATAATGGCCATCGAGCCTGAAGTGTTTGCATTCTTTGATCAGGGGAGCAATACCTTTTCCTATGTTGTTCGTGATCCCCAATCTCAAACTTGTGCGGTCATTGATTCAGTTCTCGATTTTGACTATTCATCAGGCACTATTAGTTACGATAGTGCGGACGCAATTATTAAATACATTCAACATCATAATTTGAAAGTAGAGTGGCATATTGAGACTCATGTTCATGCAGATCATCTTTCAGCTGGACCCTACTTGCAGAAGCAGCTGGGAGGAAAGTTGGCAATCGGCGAGCATATTGTCACCGTCCAGGAAACCTTTGGGAAAATCTTCAATGAGGGAACTGATTTTCAACGAGACGCCAGTCAGTTTGATCATCTTTTTAAAGATGGAGAAACCTATCAAATAGGTAAATTACAAGCTAAAACAATTCATACGCCCGGCCATACACCAGCCTGTATGGTTCATGTTATTGGAAAGTCAGCTTTCGTTGGAGATACTATTTTTATGCCCGATAGTGGAACTGCTCGAGCAGACTTCCCCGGTGGCAGTGCAAAACAGCTGTATCAATCTGCTCAAAAGATCTTGAAACTAGCGTCTGATACTAAACTTTATATATGTCACGATTATGGTGGAGAGGGGAGAGAGGTAAGTTATCAGACTACCGTTGCAGAGCAGCGTCGGGAAAATGTGCATGTGGGTAAAGATATCTCAGAAAATCAGTTCGTTGCAGTCAGAGAAAAACGAGACAGCACATTGAGTACCCCTCGATTAATGATTCCTGCTATTCAGGTCAATATGCGCGCCGGGCATTTTCCAAAAGCCCACGAAAATGGAGTGGTCTATTTAAAACTTCCAATTAATAGTTTGTAAAAATAAGAGGTTAAAATAAGAATTATGGAAACAAACAACTCAAATGGATCAAAAGAATTTGAAGATAGCACATCTGGGAGTCAGACTTCAGCTCAAGTAAATTTGCACTTCGATATAGTTGTAGTAGGAGCTGGATCAGGAGGCGTAGCAGTTTCCTCTAGCCTCTTAAAGAGAAAGGGCAATCTGCGCATTGCGTTGGTGGATTCCGCTACTAAGCACTACTACCAACCTGGTTGGACGATGGTTGGGGGAGGAGTATTTAGTGCTAAATCGACTGAGCGAGAGACTCATAAATTACTTGATAAGCGAGTCAGCCAGATACATCAGTTTGTTTCAAAGGTGGAGCCTGATGCTAACTCAGTCATTTTGCAAGATGGCTCCGTTGTGAGTTATGACCAGTTGGTTATGTCTCCTGGGTTGACTCTAAATTGGGGTGCTATTGAAGGGCTAGAGGAAACATTGGGGAAAAACGGCGTTACGTCAAATTATCGTTATGACTTAGCTCCTTATACTTGGGAACTAGTGCAAAACACCAAGCATGGTAAAGCAATTTTTACTCAGCCTCCAATGCCCATTAAATGCGCTGGTGCTCCTCAAAAAGCTCTCTATCTCTCTGCAGATCATTGGTTAAAAAACCGGTGTCTGGATAATATTGACATAGAGTTCTGTAATGCAGGTGGAGTATTGTTTGGAGTTCCAGCTTACGTCAGTGGTTTGCAGTTATACATGGATAAATATGGTGTTAGCCTCAGCTACAACCATAATCTAATAAGGGTAGATGGCGAAGCTAAGAAGGCTTGGTTTAATTTGACTGATGCTGAGGGAAACAAATCTGAAATCTGTAAAGACTTTGATATGTTGCATGTTTGTCCAGTCCAGCAGCCCCCAGCATTTATATCTGAGAGCGGTCTTTCTGATCAAGCTGGCTGGTTGTCTGTTGACCCTTTTAGTCTTCAACACACTCAATATGAAAACATTTGGGGTTTAGGAGACGTTATGAACACGACTAATGCCAAGACGATGGCGGCGGTGCGTAAGCAGGTACCAGTGGTGGCAAAAAATATTATTTCTGCTCGAGCAGGTCAAGCTCCAAGTGCTAAGTATGACGGCTATGGTTCATGCCCACTAACGGTAGAGCGCGGTAAGATTATTTTGGCAGAGTTCTGCTACGGTGGTCGCGTAGCGCCTAGCTTCCCTGACTGGCTAAATGTCGGAACCAAGCCAACTAAATTAGCTTGGTGGCTCAAAAGCGTGGCTCTTCCTTTTGTATACTGGAACATGATGCTTAAGGGCCGAGAATTAATGACTAACTGCCCAGAAGAGAAAACTTAGGTCTTTTTACTGGGGCGATGTTGATTAAACCTTTAGCCATTATCTCTCCAATATAGCCGTTACACCCTGCCCTCCAGCAGCGCAGATGGAGATGAGACCTCGGCCATTACCCTTTTGTTCTAATAGCTTCGCTAGAGTGGCAATGATTCTTGGCCCTGTAGCTGCAAATGGGTGACCAGTGGCAACACTGGATCCGTTTACATTGAGTTTTGATCGGTCAATACTTCCTAGAGCCCCGTTTAGGCCGAGTTTCTCTCTACAAAAAGTGTCATCCTCCCAGGCCTTCATAGTGCAAAGTGCTTGGGCTGCAAAGGCCTCATGAATTTCATAAAAATCAAAATCCTGCAGAGTTAGCCCGGCTCTAGCTAGAAGTCGAGGAACTGCATAAGCCGGAGCCATTAACAATCCCTCACTCTGCTCACCTTGACTATAGAAATCTACAGCGGCTACTTCGCTGGTGGTAAGGTAAGCTTGGACAGGTAAGCTGTTCCTTTGCGCCCACTCCTCACTCCCCATCAGTACTGCTGCCGCACCATCAGTCAGAGTTGTCGAGTTCGCAGCAGTTAAGGTTCCATTTACAGGATCATAGGCAGGTTTTAATTTAGCCAATTTTTGCAATGGTGTATCTCGCATAATCCCATCTCGCTCCACACCCTTGAAAGGTTGAATCAAGTCATCAAAAAAGCCGCACTCATAAGCTGCCATAAGATTTTGATGACTATTAAATGTGAGTTCGTCTTGATCCTCTCGACTAACATCCCAATGTTTCACCATCAACTCACAATGTTGTCCCATTGAGAGACCGGTGCGAGGTTCGGCATTAGCTGGTAGTAGGGGCAACATAAAACTGGGCCTAATGCTAGCAAGTGCTCTTAAACGCTGACCAAAGGTTTTTGCCCGATTAAGGCTAAGTATCATATGCCGATATTTTTCATTTAACGCAATCGGTGCATCGCTAGCTGTATCTGTCCCAGCAGCGATGCCGCATTCAATCTGACCAAGAGCTATTTTATTACCGACTAAAATCGCTGCTTCTAGGCCCGTACCACATGCCTGCTGAACATCATATGCCGGTGTTTGCAGAGATAATCCCGAGTTCAAGGTAGCTTCTCGTGCCAGATTAAAATCTCGCGAGTGCTTCATGACAGCGCCAGCTGCAACCTCACCAAGGCGTTGACCACTCAAACCAAAGCGATTGACTAAACCCTGGAGAGTGGCGCTAAGCATCTCCATATTACTAGCGTGGCTGTAGCTGGTATTGGAACGAACAAATGGAATGCGGTTACCACCAATGATTGCGACCCTGCGAATAGATGTCATAGCTTATATCTCGTTATAAAAATCAGTAGTTGTGAATGTTATCACTAATCCTAAATTGACCTACTACAAAAGCCACTGACCAGCCGTTAAGATTAATTGTCATTTGAGTCAACAACATGATCATTTGCCAGAGTAGAATACAAGTCTTGGTTATTATTGAATATAGATTATGGAGACTTGAGAAATGTCGGATAAGTACTTAGAAGTTGCTAACTCCTCTTTAGGGAAAAAACTATTCTCTGCAGTGGGATTACCAGACCCTATACCTCTAAAGCGAGAGGATTCTGCCGAGCCGCATAAGCTTAACGGACAAGTTATTTTAGGTTCAAGTGATGGAGCTGTATTTGCAAAAAGTATAATGTCCTTTATTGGTGCAGCCGGAGTGGAGGTATGTAGCGATTCTTTGGAGCAGAATGGTCATTTAGTATTCGATGCTTCGGGTATTGTTAATGCTCAGCAAAGTGAGCAGTTGTATCAATTTTTCAATCGACACTTACGATCTATTGCATACTCGGGCCGCGTGATTGTTATAGGCCACAAACCAAGTTCTCTGGATGATGTTGAGCATGCTGCAGTCCAGCGAGGCTTGCTCGGTTTTGTAAAGTCTGTAGCTAAGGAGATTGGTCGAAAGGGAGCAACAGCTAACTTGGTGCTTGTAGATAAAGATGGTGATTTGGCGCTAGAGGGGCCCATAAGATTTTTACTTTCTGCGGGGTCAGCCTTTATGAATGCGCAAGTTCTTACTGTAGCTCAACCGGTGGATACTACTAACGCAGATTGGACAAAGCCGCTCTTGGGAAAGTCTATTGTGGTGACAGGTGCTGCGCGCGGTATCGGTTTGGCGATCAGTCAAACTTTAGCAAGGGACGGCGCATCAGTAATAGGTATAGATGTACCGCAGTCTGGGGATGATCTTGAAGCAGCTATGACTGCCATCGGAGGGTTGAGTTTAGCACTGGATATAACAGATAGTGATGCCCCAGAGAAACTGCGCGATTTTTGCGCTAGCCATGATCCAAAATTACACGCGATTGTCCATAATGCCGGTATAACTAGAGATAAGATGTTATCTAAAATGTCCGCCCATCAATGGGATTTACTAGTGCAGATTAATCTAGGTGCTGTGCAGCGTATTAACAAAGCTTTTTTAGATACTAATATGCTGGACAATGGTGGAAAAATTATTGGGGTTGCCTCAATTAGTGGTATTGCCGGTAATGTGGGGCAGACTAATTATGGCTTTTCTAAAGCCGGGATTATTGGTGTAGTTGAGGCATTGGCAGATACGTGTGCGGCTAGAGGTATAACCATTAATGGTGTCGCACCTGGGTTTATTGAGACACAGATGACAGCAGCTATTCCTTTTATAACTAGGCAAATGGGGCGACGGCTCTCATCTCTCGGGCAGGGTGGCTTGCCCATTGATGTGGCTGAGGTAATCGGATTTTTCGTAAGTCCACAGGCGGCAGGTATCAATGGCAACATGGTGCGAGTCTGTGGACAGAGCTTGTTAGGCGCCTAGAATTCAAAGCAATCCCTTGTTGCAGAAACATTCTTGTATTACTGTAATTCCTCATTTTTATAAATAAAGGGGTAGTTGCTATGACAGAGATGCAAATATGGAACATTATGCAGATGGGGCTAATTTCAAATGCGATGTATTTTGTTGGTCTTGTGCTTTTGACTTGGTTGGGTTTTCGATTCGCAGCAAAGATTCGTGAAACTCAGGACGCAGACATGCTTGGAAAAGTTATGGTAAGTCTGTTCTACGTACTGGTGGGCCTTTCCTTCTTCAATGTGAATATGATTGCCGGAGATATAATTATGGGAGCGGCAGATGCAATGGGCGCATTAGCCGATCGATCAGCCATGGCAGCTAATTTTGTTTCTGACATGAGCCAATCTTCCTTAAATCCCGGTGGACCATTGACGATCGTCTTTAGCTTGCTGCCGATGGTAATGCAACTACTTATGACTTGGGGAAAAGCGCCAAGCAAATAACAGCCTTTTGCAGAGGCGCTTGATATCCAGGATATAGAAGATTCAAGCGCCCCTAAATTAATTCTTTTAGCTCGTCTTGATACCCGAGAGGGTGCTTTAACCTGACAAATATGTCGTTACATTAAAGGTAGTATGATAATCTCTCAGACCCAACGTCGATCATGACTGAGGCGTCTGGGAATCCACGATTACTAATCTAGCGTGGACCACTGGGAAATGTCATTCATAGAAAGGTTAGGAGTCAATCAATTGAAGGCATCACAAACTGTTACAGATAAAGTTGCTGTTGGACTTTCGCTGGTGTGTATTGTTCATTGTTTGGCTTTTCCTCTCCTCCTTATATTGGTTCCCAGTATTACAATTCTTCAGTTAGATAATGAAGCTGTTCATGTCTGGATGGTGGCAACGGTTATTCCGGCCGGGCTTTTTATGTTAATCTTCGGCCCGAAACAACATAATCGGTATCGATTTTTTGTAATAGCTGCGATTTTTTTAACTTTATTTGACGTTGCACTCGCGCTTTAGAAATTTAGGAAAGGTCTGATGAAAATACTTCAAGCAAAAACCGATAAACTAGCAATAGGACTTTCATTGGCATGCGCGATTCATTGTCTAACTGTTCCCACATTACTTGTTCTATTGCCAAGCCTTACAGTTTTACAGCTTGATAACGAGGCTTTCCATTTTTGGATGGTCGCAGCGGTCATTCCCACCAGTATCTATGCGTTAACGTTGGGGTGCAGAGAGCATAAACGTTATCGTATATTTGTTTTGGGCGGAATTGGATTAGCATTTCTTATCTCCGCACTTTTATTGGGGGAGGAGCGTATCGGTGAGTTAGGTGAGCAGGTGTTGACAGTTATTGGATCGGGTTTAATTGTTACTGGCCACTGGCTAAACTACCGACTTTGTCGCTCTACTAATGATCAGCATGATTGCGCTTGTCCTGCCGAAGAGATTAAGAACAAGTAGAACTATTTTTTGTAAATGACTAAGAGTTTGTTCGCTATATATCGCTCTAGTGAAAAGTCTTATCTAGCAAACTGAGGCATTAGAAAAATGAGTGAAGCGCTGAAGTCATCCGAAGACAAAAATCTCATGACTGTCAAAAGTTGCTGTAGTAACTCTAGCTGTTGTCCTCCTCAACGCCCTCTGATGCGGTCGGATCCAAAAATTGGACGAAATGATCCGTGTCCGTGTGGTAATGGTCGGAAATTCAAAAAATGTTGTGGTCTAAAGGTATAGAGGATCAACCGACCAATTCAAAGAAGCGCAATATTGGTATTGTGCCTGTCAATGTTATTACTGGTTTTCTAGGTGTCGGTAAAACTTCAGCAATTTTACACCTTTTGGCTCAAAAGCCAGCAAACGAGTCCTGGGCAGTATTAGTTAATGAATTCGGCGAAATTGGCGTAGATGGTAGTCTATTTAGGGGCAAACACTCTGAAGGCAAGGGTATCTTTGTGCGCGAAGTTCCTGGCGGATGCATGTGCTGTGCTGCTGGGTTACCGATGCAAATTGCTTTAAGTCAATTGCTAGCAATAGCCAATCCAGATCGCTTATTGGTTGAGCCAACGGGTCTGGGCCATCCCAAAGAGGTTTTAGATTCGCTTTCTGCAAAGCACTATCAAAATACACTATCTCTCCAGAAAACGATTACTTTGATTGATTCTAGAAAATTGAGGGACCTGAGAATTACGCAAAATGATATCTACAAACAACAAATTGACGTAGCAGACACTATAGTTGGGAGTAAGGTTGATTTGTATAACGATGGTGATAAGGAGCGATTATTAAGTTATGTTAAAAAAAGAGGAAAGTCTGAATCGACAGTTATATTCGCTGAACAAGGTCAGATTTCCCTTTCAGATCTGGACGGCGCGGCAGCATATAAATCATCAACTTTACACCAGCACTCTGATGAATCTAATACCAATCCAATAGCTTCAGATTTACCAATGCCAGAATGTGGTTTTATTAAAGCAACTAATGAAGCTGAGGGATTTATGAGTGTTGGTTGGCGATTCTCTCCTGATAAGATATTTGATAGAGATAAGCTGACCTCTTTGTTAACCGACATTTCTGCGGAGCGTATCAAGGCGGTATTTATTACTAGCACAGGCGTTTTTGGCTATAACGCTACCCCTGACGCGCTGTCTGAGGTTGAGCTGGATGATTGTCTGGAGAGCCGTGTTGAGATTATTTCTGACGAAATCAATAATCGCTTGGAGGCGAGATTATTAGACTGCGTGTCTTGATAGATTATCAACAATAGCTAGCTAATAGTTTTACAACTGCAGATGAAGAAAAACCCTTTGCTTGGCAAAGGGTTTTTTAAGATTAAGAGTTTCTAAAAGAAGCTATATCTAACAAATTAAGACCCTATAGCTCTGAACACCGCCTCTAGACTTTCCCTTGCATCTCCAAAAAGCATTCGAGTATTCTCCTTGTAGAATAGAGGATTTTCAACACCAGCATAGCCTGTTGCCATTCCTCTCTTTAGGACGACAGTTGTTTTTCCATTCCAAGGTTCTAAAACTGGCATGCCGGCGATAGGACTATCAGGTACCTCTTGGGCTGCGGGATTTACAATGTCATTGGCTCCAATAACAATCGAAACATCGATATTGGGGAAATCTTGATTGATTTCATCCATTTCAAACACGATGTCATAGGGAACTTTTGCCTCAGCTAAAAGCACATTCATGTGCCCAGGCATACGACCAGCAACTGGATGGATACCAAATCTAACGTTGACTTTTTTCTTTCTAAGTAATTTTGCAATGTCACTCACCATATGTTGAGCCTGTGCAACTGCCATGCCATAGCCAGGGATAATCATGACCTCTTTAGCAGAGACTAGTTGCGCTGCTAACTCCTCAGCAGACGTTGCTATAGCCTCACCTTCAATTGTAATCCCAGAGCCTCCGCTTGAGGTTCCAGTCCCAAAGCCTCCAGCGATAACCGAGATAAAGTTTCTATTCATGGCACGGCACATGATGTAAGAAAGAATTGCACCAGAGCTTCCTACTAACGCTCCAATAACAATGAGTAAGTCATTAGAAAGCATAAACCCAAGTGCAGCCGCTGCCCATCCAGAGTAACTGTTGAGCATGGACACAACCACAGGCATGTCGGCTCCTCCAATAGCAGCTACCATGTGTATACCAAACAGAAGAGCGACGAATGTCATAAGCATTAGAGGTTGAATTCCTCCGCCAAGTGCAGCTTCATTTACAAATGCGAATCCAAAATAAACCGCGAGGATCAGCAAACCAAGATTTAACCAGTGGCGTGCTGGCAGCAAGAGAGGCTTGCCACCCCATTTTCCGCTGAGCTTGAGGTAGGCAACAACTGACCCAGAAAATGTGAGTGCACCGATTAAAATACCGATATAAGTTTCGATATCATGAATCGTTTTTTCGATACCGATATATTCTGTGGCGTGACTGAGAAAGTTAGCATATCCCACAAACATCGCTGCAAGACCTACAAGACTGTGCAGGATGGCAACTAGCTCAGGCATTTGGGTCATTTCAACTTTCTTAGCTAGGGTGAAGCCGATGAGTCCACCAACTACCATGGTACCGATTAGGAGTTCAAAATTCCGCGTAACTAAGCCAACAATGGTAACGAGTAGCGCGATACCCATTCCAATCATACCTAGAACATTTCCGCGCCTTGCGGACTCTTGCTTGCTTAATCCACCCAGTGCAAGTATGAAAAGAATAGTGGCGGCTATATAGGCCATGTTTATTAAACCTTGAGACATAATCTATTTTCCTTACTTTTTAAACATGTCGAGCATTCGCTGCGTTACTGCGAAGCCACCAAAAATATTTATAGATGTAATAAGCACGGCAAGACCTGACAGCCCCATTACCCATGGATCTGGAGCGGAGATCTGCAACAGAGCACCAATAATTATAATGCTACTAATAGCATTAGTGACGCTCATGAGCGGAGTATGGAGAGCAGGAGAGACATTCCAAATTACCATATAGCCAACAAAGCATGCTAGAACAAAGACGGTGAAGTGAGCGACAAAACTTGCTGGAGCAACTAAACCAAGTCCTAAGAAAGCAGCTCCACCCAGCACATAAGACAGCCAAGGTGATCCTTTTTCTTCTTCGGCTGGATTTGTTTTGATGTCTTCTTTAGGCTCATCCTTTTTTACAGGTGCCGCAGATAATTTCGGAGCTGGTGGAGGGAATGTAACCTCTCTATCCTTTGTAACTGTAGCACCTCGAATCGCCTCATCTTCAAAATCTATTTGGATCACACCATCTTTCTCTGGCGTCATGTCATTTAAAAGATGACGTAAATTAGTCGCATACAACTGACTAGATTGAGTCGGTAGGCGGCTAGGTAAGTCTGTATATCCGATAATGGAAACGCCATGTTTCACGACGACTTTATCCGGTTCAGAGAGTTTACAGTTGCCACCCATGGCCGCGGCGAGGTCGACAATAACACTGCCCTCACGCATTGATTTAACCATGTCTTCAGTAATTAACTCGGGCGCTGGTTTGCCGGGTATCAAAGCTGTTGTAATGATAATATCAACCTCTTCGGCCTGTTCTGCAAATAATGCCATCTCTGCCTTAATGAACTCCTCGCTCATCACTTTTGCATATCCACCAGAACCGCTACCTTCCTCCTCAAAGTCGAGCATTAGGAAATCAGCATCCATACTCTCGACCTGCTCTTTTACCTCTGGTCTTGTGTCGAACGCCCTGACAATTGCACCCATACTTTTCGCAGCACCTATTGCGGCCAAACCGGCGACGCCAGCACCTATAACAAGAACTTTAGCAGGTGGAATTTTTCCAGCGGCCGTTATTTGTCCGGTAAAAAATCTACCAAAGTGTTGTGCCGCCTCAACAATCGCTCTATAGCCCGCTATATTTGCCATTGAGCTTAAGGCGTCCATCTTTTGAGCTCGTGAAATTCTGGGGATGCTCTCTACTGACAGAGCGGTAACATTTTTTTCAGCAAATGTTGCCAGTAGTTCGGCGTTTTGAGCTGGGGTTAAGAAAGAAATAAATACCTGGCCTTCACGAAGCATTTGGAGCTCATCGCCATCTGGCTCTCTGACTTTTAAAATAATATCCGAGTCTTCGAAAAGCTTTTGCTTGGAGGTAGTTACTTCAACCCCTGCATCCTGATAAGCACTATCCCTAAACTTAGCAGCATCGCCAGCCCCAGATTCAATGCTTACTTCGTATCCGAGTTTCTGTAATTCTTTCGCAGCATCAGGGGTGGTGGCAACACGTCTTTCCCCTTTGAAATTTTCTTTAGGTATACCAATACGCATATCTTTTCCTCGGTTATCACATCTAACATTTAATCATAAATAAAAAATTTGATCCCCTTAAAAAGGCACGTAAAATTATACCAAGTAACGGCAGATCTACCGCCTAAAAAGACTGTTTTTTTAAGGTTGATCTTGGGATTCTGGGAGATTGGACTATCTGCCCAAGACCGTCAACCTTAATATGAAAATTTTCTTTATCATCTAAAAATATACTCCTATTGTAATCCAACTCTGTATTGTTCAATCAAAGAAATAATCTTGGTCCTTTTTATGGAAGCCTGATAGGCTTCACCTCCAAATTAGTTGGCAGAGACACGAAAGATGAGTGGTTCATTAGAAAATTGTCATAACGTTGAGGACTTAAAAAGACTCGCTAAACGAAGGCTTCCCAGCCCAATCTTTCACTATATTGATGGAGCGGCGGAGGATGAGGTAACTTATCAGCGAAATACGGCAGCCTTTGATGATTATGATTTAGTCCCCAATGTACTTGCCGGAGTTAGCGATATCGATATGTCTGTTGAGGTAATGGGATTTAAATTAGGCCTTCCAATTTTTTGTTCTCCCACTGCGTTGCAACGACTGTTCCATTATGAGGGAGAAAGAGCGGTAGCTTTAGCAGCTGAAAAATATAATACGTTGTTTGGAGTTTCATCTTTAACGACTGTAAGCCTTGCGGAAATTGGCGAGCTGATAAAAACACCAAAGATGTTTCAGTTTTACTTTCATAAGGATCGTGGGTTAAATGCGTCAATGTTGGAGGCGGCAAAAGCTGCACAGTTCGATATCTTGACATTAACAGTAGACACCATCACCGGAGGGAATCGTGAGAGAGATTTGAGGACAGGTTTTACGAGTCCACCAAGGTTAACTCCAAAAAGTCTTCTTCAGTTTGCATGCAAACCTGCGTGGGGTTTGAACTATCTGTTCAGAGAAAAATTTGAGCTTGCACAATTAAAGGATCATATGAAAGAGGGCACTAATATCGCCATTTCTGTGGGCGATTATTTCTCTTCGATGCTTGATCAAAGCATGGACTGGGATGATGTAGCGAATCTGAAAAAAGATTGGGGAGGAAAATTTTGTCTCAAAGGCATCATGAGTGTGACTGATGCCAAGCGCGCAGTTGAGATGGGTGCCGATGCTATTATGATTTCCAATCATGGAGGACGACAGCTCGATGGTGGTAGGAGTCCCTTTGATCAGTTAGATGAAATAGTTCAAGCTGTGGGTGGAGAGATAGAAATCATATTAGATGGTGGAATTCGCAGGGGAACTCACATTCTCAAGGCAATGGCCCTCGGAGCTACCGCATGTTCAGGAGGACGAATGTACTTATATGCGCTAGGAGCTGCGGGTAGATCAGGCGTTGAGAGAGCTTTGGGAAATTTCAAGAATGAGATTGAGCGTGATATGAAATTGATGGGCATTAAAAGCTTAAAGGAATTGACCCCCGATATGATTAGGCCCCGTTATCCTTAAGGTAATTATTTTTTATATTTTAATCCTAAAAATTAGTTTTTGTGTCAACCGCTATACCAAAATTGCGTTCTATCGTTCATGCACATGGACGTGCTTTAAGGCTAAATTTGGTTTACTCTATCGGCGATGGATGTCTTTGAAGGGAGTTACAGAGGTAGAATTCACTTTTTTGAAATTTAGGGCTAAGAGATGCTTTTAGGAACTAAATTAGGAATTGGCGCGCTAACTCTAGCAATTCTCACTACTGCACTATGGTTTTACTTAACTCGTCAGGTCGCCTTACCTGATGACCGCTCAGGTTTTGTTTTAGCTTGGATGTGTTCCGCATTGTTAGGAATCCTTGCTCTAATCAAAGCTACTAGTTTAACTGGCAGAGTTCCTCCAGCACTGGCGATTATTGTCAGTTCCTTTTTAACCTTTACGATTTATATTAGCCCTCAAAAAGTGGATGTCATGTCCGTGATCAAGGTGGGAGATATTATTCCCAAGTTCCAAGCGCTTGATGATAGAAAGGCAATTTTCGAATCAAAAAGTCTCAATGGTCATCTTGTTCTCATAAAATTTTTCCGAGCTCATTGGTGACCTTATTGTGTCGGCGAATTGCGTCGACTTGAAGAACTCCGTGCTGAGTTCGATAAGCGTAACGTAAAGCTGATCACTGTCAGTACTGACTTGCCCCATGAGATAGCTGATGAGCGCCATCTCCATGGACTCCAGGCCACTATGTTGTCAGATCGAGATCTGAAGGTGACTGATGCTTTTGGGCTTCGTAACACCGCATTTCATAGCGGCCCGCCAGCTGGCGGAGCTGAAGCTCTACCCGTACCAGCAACTTTGCTCTTGGATAACGCGGGGAAAGTCCTCTGGATTGATCTCTCTAAAGACTATCAGCGTCGTTCTGACCCATCTGTGGTTTTAAATGCCATGCAGACTTACTTTGATTAGATTGGTTGATCTATTTGTGAAGAGACCGGTTATTTATTAGGTGCTCGTCTATCAGAAAAGTAATAGGGGGCATAGACTAACAGTAAGACGCAAAATGCGATTGGGTAAAGATAGAGCATGTGGAACGGTGCTTCAGGTAAGGGGGTCATGATATTATTTCCATAGGGCTTTTCTAATAAATACCAGTAGTTAGCTGGTGCTCGTAGGAAATAATTAATGACATACAGGGGTGGCAGCATCAATGTTGTCCATCCAAAGATCACAAAAATATCTCGTTGGTATGGCCTCTCTTTAAACACAATAATAGCTACGGAAATACCAAATAAGATTAAGCTATGTCCATATTGATTGGCTAAATAATCAACAGATGGGAAGGCATGCACTGAATTGGGTGTCAGAATAGCCATTCCGGCCCCAGCGATTCCCCAGAAGAACGAAAAATTGAAGAGGTGCTTATTTCCCGTGAGCAGATATCCGGCGATACTAATTGCAGAAAAATCGCAAAGATGAAGTGGGAGTGCAGTTTTCCAGGGATCACCAAATAAATAGACTACTTTATAAAAGTCCAAAATTTGAAATGTCAAAATCAGCACAACAATGCTTACTCTCAATGTTTTCAATTTTGCTTCATCTTTATCTTTAAAAAGCCGAGGAAAGAAAACAATAAATGAAACACAAACGGCAACACTTACAAAGTGCTCTATCGAAATGAGTTTAAAAGGAACTTCCATGACGGAAACTTTAAGAGATTACAGATTGAGATTCAATTAATTCTGAACACCTCGATACCAGATGGGCGAGGACCAGGCCATCTCGCGGATGGTGGAAGGATAATCCTTATTTGTGCACACTGGCGGACGTTCTTCAGCTTCAAGTCTTGCACAATCATAGGTATGCCATCGAGGTGATGGCGGCTCAACAGCTCTGAGGTAATAGTATGCCGATTGTTTTGAGTTGAAGTGCTCATCTGTGAAGACAATACACATATTTTCCTGACCAGATGGGCTCTCTATAAGTGGAATCACTTTATTGTGCATGTCTCCGTTAGACTCTATCCAGCCCTTAACCAGTTGTAAAGATTGGAGCTTCAAACTATTGAAATCTTGCGTTGCTAGGGCGAAAAATTTTGGTTTGCGATTTACGTTGTCTGAAGGTGCCAGATTGTCACCCATTGGTACCCCTTCAGAATACGCTTTTGAGATCATCTCACTTTGAGAGCACAAATTGTCATCGAAATCCCATCCAGCAAATAGTCTAGGTTTTATACGAGGTCCAGATGTGCCGAACACTTCTTTTCGAAGCATAGCGTCAAATATAGCATCACGAGTATTTTCAGTTGCCCAAACACCCGCTAGGCCTCCAGGATTACCTTCAATTGCAGTTGTTAGGGGAAGCCCTAGCATGCCTTTACCAAGTCTTCCTAGAGGTGAATCTTCTCCACTTACCGCTCCTCTCCAGTCAGACTCTTTGTTCGCCCCTGGCGTACCTGAATGGTTGTCTGTTGAAGCAACAATACCAAGCTTTATAGGATTCATTCCGATACGGCGCTCTTCCTTTAAACCAACCAGCAGAGAGGAGCGCAAGAAGTCAGTCGCATCGATACATCCTGCCCCTAAGACACCTCTACTTCCGGGC
>Ga0213863_10000642_pt1 | contig 26169 bp, 22 predicted proteins | sample PICome_8_FD_160128 | JGI IMG/M metagenome (GOLD analysis project Ga0213863, IMG submission 160128) | Coastal seawater microbial communities near Pivers Island, North Carolina, United States - PICO497 | ecosystem: Environmental > Aquatic > Marine > Coastal | place: USA: North Carolina... | reverse complement strand
GGGCTGCATCTTCCAAGCCTTGGCGACCCAAGAAGGTCCGATCGCCAACTGGACTGCGCACACCGCGGACCCGGTTCACGCGAACGTCTTGACCAACGCGGCCAAGGGCTTCGGCTTCTACTAAATTGCACATCGTTTTTCTGTGCAATTAGAACGCAAAGATATTGAAATAATGAACATAATAATAATGAACATAATGAGGAACGGCTTTCATTTTTTGAAAAGTGTTTTATGTATGTAAAAAAGCTTTCTGGTTGAATGCGTGTTGTTACTATGATGATACAATGATTAAGAAGACACCAATGCGCTGTTTACCCGTTTGCAACTCACTTTTCTCGCTCTCTGGTTTTCGTTCTTGTACTCTCATCTTATTTCGTTCCTCCACTTTTTCTCGCCAGTCCATATGTTATATGAAATAAAACTACCCGATTCATCCTCGAGAGAAGAGGAAGGCGAAACCGTGCGCGCAAATAAAGGCTCGTATTTTTTTGTGATCTTATTATTGAATAAATATTAAAACTTTGTCGTTCTCGGCACGCGCGTTAATTCTTGATCTGCGTGTATGTAAACCTGGAATTTTCCATAGGTTTGGTATTAAGTCGTCGGTCACATAATATTATATTTTATCGTGCCGGTATTATAACTTGTTATTATCTTATTATTATTATCATAGTATTAGGAGAACCACGTCGTAGTATCGTTGGTTCTTTCTTCTTCTTGCTCTTTATTATAGAGTAATATAAAAGAGAATCCTTAAATATTATATTCAAGGATTACACTCCAACAACCTTCTTGCTTCCATCGTTGGAGCTGTCGAAATACGCCTCGTGGCCGTGGATGGAAACATCCAAACCTTTCGCGTACGTGTCGGCGTCGACGGCGACTTTCGAAAACTTATCGATGACTTTAATCAAAAGGTAGCCAATGACGAAAGAATACACGGCAATGCCACTTGCCGCCAACAATTGGATGAGAAATTGCTTGCCACTCGCGTCGACGTTACCGGATACTTTCTCCGTGGCAAAGATACCGACGCAGACGGTGCCCAAGAAACCGCCCATGCCGTGCACGGCCCAGACATCCAAAGCGTCGTCGAGTTTGTACCTCTTCGTGATCTCGATGCAAGCGTAGCAAAATGGCACGCACAAGAAGCCAATCAATAACGCAGACCATGGGTCGACAAAACCAGCCGCCGGGGTAATCGTAGCCAAACCGGCGATGGCTCCGACGCACGCGCCGATTAAAGTCGGCTTGCCTTCCAAAATCCATTCGAGCATCATCCACCCGAAGAGCGCCGCCGAGGCGGAGATTTCCGAGTTGATCGAGGCGTACGCGGCTTGGTTGTTCGCGCCAAGTGCGGATCCGCCGTTAAAGCCAAACCAACCGAACCAGAGCAAACCGGTCCCGAGCGCGACGAACGGAATGTTGTGCGGCTTATTCTCAACGCTCGCGTCCAAGTGGTGTCTCGACGGCAACGCGACAACCGTCGCCAGCGCGGAAAACCCCGCGGTCACGTGGATGACAATCCCACCCGCGAAATCCCAAACGCCTTGTTTCGCCATCCATCCGCCGCCCCAAATCCAATGGCAGACTGGAAAATACACCAAGTGCGCCCAGAGCGCGATGAAGACCATGTACGGTCCAAAGTTCACGCGATCGGCAAACGCGCCCGTCATCAGCGCCGGGGCAATCACCGCGAACATCCCTTGAAACCCGCAGAACACGAGTCCTGGAATTGAAGGTTGCGGGGAGTTATTGTTCGTGTTTTCTAGGAAATAGTGCGATTTCGGGTTGCCGATGAAATCGCCTTGGGATTCTCCGAAACATAACGAATACCTGTTTTTTCGAAGACGATAAAGAAGAAGAAGAAGAAGAAGAAGAAGAAAAATGTCAGCAACAGTCGTTTTCGCGTCGTTCGTCGCAACGCCATAATCACGAGGAGAAAGAAGCGACGCGTCGTCATCCTCGCAAGAAAGAAGGAGAAAAGAGAGCAGAAAAACATACCCCCACGCCGTCCAAATTATGGTCATCAATCCCATGCTCGCGTAGTTTTGCGCCATGATGGATAACACGTTCGAGGAACGAACTAAGCCTCCGTAAAAGAACGCCAGGCCTGGGGTCATGAGGTTCACGAGTGCCATGCAGATGAGCATGTACGCGGTATCGCCGTTAATAAGTGTTTCGGACATATTTTATTTTGAAATGCGGCGGAAAAGATTTGAGGAAAAAAGCAACCAAAATATCTCTCTCGTTTTTTTTTTCTCCTTTTACAAAAAGAAGTGAAAAAAAGGTAGTTTTTCTCTCAGTGGGACAAACAAACAAAGTGTCCGTCTGTCCATTTTTGCCTCAAATCTCGGCTTTTTCCCACAGAGAAACGAAGCTTTTTATGATTGCTTAAAGAAGCAAAGAGAAGGAGAACAAAAAGATGTCGTTCAGAGAGGAGTAGGAGTCGTTTGTCGTCGGGTGGTGGTGGTGGTGGTGCGCTCGAACGACGTGTTGGTGTTGGTGTTGTTGTAAAGCGAGATTAATTTCTTTCAGGAGAGGAAAAGAAGTGCCATCTTCTTCTTCTTCTTCGTACGAGAACGACGCGATGCTATACGTGCTCAAAGAAACCCCGTCGACGTTTGAAACGTTAGCGCGAGATTTCCCGGAGCACTGCCTGTTAGTGGTCGCCGGCGGGTCGTGCTTGTTCGTGCACGTGTTTTCGAGAGTGTTGATGAATAGTAGGAGTAGCAGCGGCGGGAGGAAAAGAGAGGAACACCAATCCTCGACGACGAAGGAGTTTTTATCTCCAGTCAGAGGAGGAGGGAGTAACGACCTCGCGACGACGATTGAAGAAAAGCGGTTCTCGCGTTTACGAACGAGGTACAACATCGTGTACGTTTTCGCGACGTTTGGAGATTGGATTCAAGGCGCGTATTTATACGCGTTGTATCGCGAACACGGGTTTACGATGCAATCGATTGGTTTCATTTTTGTGCTCGGGTACGCGTCTTCTGCGTTTCTGGGAACGATTGTAGCCTCGTTAGGAGATAGGTACGGGCATAAAGTAAATTGCGTTTTGTATGGTTTCGCGTACGCGTTCGTGTGTGTGGTGAGCAGCCGAAGATCGGACGTGTTTTCGTTGTATTTCGCGAGAGTTTTAGGCGGGATTTGTTATTCTTTGTTGTTTAGTTCGTTCGAGGCTTGGGCGATCGCGGAGTGCGATCGGAAGAAGATTCACAGGAGGAATTTAGCGAGGTTATTCGCATCGGCGACGTTTTTTAACGCGCTATCGGCGGTAGTGGCCGGGATTATCGGGAATGCCGTCGTGGATACGTTTTCCAGGAAGAACGGATATTACACCGGGAGTCAATCGAGGACGTTGCCGAGGTTACAGACAGCCGATGAAGCGCGAGTGGAAAGACCGTTACCGGAGTTAAGGATTAAAACGTCTCTGTTTGTCACCGAGAAAGAACCAAACGAGTTCGCCCCGGCGTTTGATGTCGCCGCCGGGGCGCTGTTTTTGTGCGGTTGTTTATGCGCTTCGCTCTGGGTGAATAACAAAACGAAAGTGAATCGAGAAGACGAGGAGAACGATGAAGGCGACGAAAACGCGTCGTTCGAGGAAGATGGAGAGGAAGAAGATCAAGACAGAGAGGACGAAGAGGATGCCACAAAGATGCCTCCACGAGGAAGAACTTTACGAAAAACAAGAAGAAAAAGGAGAGGCGGCATACTCGAATCGTTCAAAATCGTCGCCACGCGTCCAGAACTATTATCGCTCGGTACCACGAATTCGCTCTACGAGGCTGCGTTGCACGTGTTTGTTTTCATTTGGACGCCGGCGTTGGAAAAGAGAAAAGATGCCGATCAAACGGTCTCCGGGTTTGTCCCCCACGGCGTCGTCTTTTCGCTCTTCATGACGTGCAAAATGCTCGGATCGATGACGTATTCTATCCTATCTTCCGTGCAAAGGAAACGCCCCTACGTCAGTGGTAGTGGTGATAATAGTAATAATACGAGCATCGCGCAGACTAGGAAAAGTTTGCGATACGTTTTCCTCGCGGCTGCGATATCTTTCTTCTGGACGGTGGTTTTTAAAGAGAGTTATTTCGTCGCCTTGTTTGCGTTTTGCGCGTTTGAGTTTGGTTTAGGCGTGTATTGGCCCGCCATGGCGGTTTTACGCGGTGAATTAGTTCCAAACAATTTGAGAGCATCGGTGACGAGCGTGTTCAGAGTTCCTTTGAACGTCTTAGTTGTAATGTTATTGACGGCGGCGGGTAGAGCGAGCGAACGTGCGCTCTTGTTATGTTGCGCGGCGATGATGTCCTTTTGTTTTATTCTCAGCGTCAACGAAGGCTAGAAGAGATGTATTAGATAATTAGACGTAATAATATAGTTTGTAGAAAAGCTTTATAGAATTAACGCGCGCGTTGTTATGACGATGAATACATAGTGAATTTTTATATGAAGATTATTAATAAGTTCTTGTGATACAGGAGCAAACTCGTTTTAGTGTTCGCCGTCGGAATCCGTCATGTGTTCTTTCGAAAAGCTTCTCTTCATCGTACTATCCTTCCCTCTTGGAATCGGCACTTTCGCGCCCATCTCTACCATATTAATGTACTGCTTGTTCGTCACCGCAAACGCCGACCCGCGAATCTTCCCTTGTTTATGCAACTCCAACTCGTCGTCCACGAATCGAATGTCCAACGTTCTTTGGTGCGTGTACAACCCGGCATCTTGCATAGGCAAAACCCACGCGACTTCGTCGCTTTCGTTGTGGTGAGAATGCCACCATCCCGGTGGGGTGATAAAAACACCACCTGGAATCCAATCGCACCGAATTGGGTCGATAATATCCCCTTTGTCGTCAATTTCTTTACCCATCAACGTGTACACGCCCGGTTTCGCCGCGACGGCTAAATCCAAAGCGACCGAGTTGTGTCTGTGCGGTCTTTGCACATTTCTCGCAGGAATCGAGTTCAAAAGCGACCACAACACGTGCGTCAACGTCTTCGTCTGCTCGCATTTCGCGTTCCCAAGCAAAACCCCGAGTCGGTTGTTCGATTTCGTCGTAGAGTGCGAAATCTCCTCCACTTGCGCCAACATGTCGTCTCTCTTATACAACGTCGGCTTGAACTTATTCGCCCTCTTATTCGGCGTGACCCCCAAATAATCCATCAGCGGTTCGTCGTGTACCCAATATAACGCCGCACCACCTTTCTCCGCCTTCACGCATTCGTGCAACATCTCCTGCTCGCACACCGGCACGACGAACAAATCTCCCGTGTCCCAGTTTATCGTCCCGTGTTCGCTCGTCGTGCACCCGCTCCCGCGAATGACATAAAACGCTTGACTCGTCGCGTTCGCCGTCGTCTCCAAATTCTCCCCTTCGCAGATGCGAATAAACGACGCCATCAGATTCGGCGACGTGCACTGCTTGTCGATTTCCAAAAAATCGTCGATATCGAACGGAATAATGCGCGTCTCGCCTCGTTCGTGCCAATCCGGCGGGTGCACCAACACTGGAATCGGTTTCATGTCTGGATTCGCGGCAGAGCCGTACTCGTAAATCCTCGCGTCTTTTCTCCACTGCTTTTCGAAAAAGTCGCGCTTGAACTGCACCTCCGTGTTTTCGCCGCCTTCGTTTTTGTTCTTCTTTTTCGCACCATCGGCACCACCACCAGCACCACCAGCATCATCATCTTTTACGAGAGGCACCTTCCCGGGGACCGATGACGATTCTCGCTTTTGCTTCTTCTTCCCTTGAGAGGAAGGCGTTGGCGTTAGAGACTTTTCCAACGTCTGAAGAGCTTCGTTCGGTTCGTCATCTTTCGCTGAAACTGTCATCTTAACGCTATCTTTAATAGTAATAAAGCGAAGCAACAGAAGAAACACAGGTAACAAAAAGCGCGTGTCGTTTCGGTTTTTTTTGAAGCGCGAAATGGTATTTTTGTGGTCGAGACACGTCGAAAGGTACTTTGCGATGATAAAAGCTACGTTAGAATTAGAACAAAATGATGTATTGCAAAGAAGTACACACTCTCGTCGTTTTCTCTCTCTCTCTCTCTCTTACTGGGGCTACATAAACTATCTGCGATATAATACGGGCTAAAAATTCGGATATGCGTATTCTTCTTAATACGCTCTGGCCAAGATGATGCCTTCGAATTTCTGCTGAAACCACTTCATCGCGTCTGTTTTCGTCAACTTGTGCGACTTGCCAACTTTCTTTTGGCACTTTCTGCGTCGGCTGACGCGAAACCCGGGTCGTTCTAAAACGACGAAGAAGTCCATGCCGTAAATCCCAGTGGACGGGTCGTATTTAATGCCTAAATCGATGTGCTCTTGAATGCCGAAACCAAAGTTCCCGGTCGAGCTAAAGTTTTTCTTCAAGAGTTCAAACTCCTTCACCTTCAATCCAGACTCCAAGATTTGCAAAGCTTTGTCTCTGTTGCCGACGGTCACGTGGCAGGCGATTTTTTCGTTACGACGAATACCGAACGTGCGGACGGTGTATCTTGCTTTGGAGAAGACCGGTTGCTGACCGGTGAGTTGCTCGAGCACTTTCGCCGCTTTGGTGAGACGATCGCCTGATTCCCCGACGGAGATGTTCAGGATGAGCTTGTGGATGCGGATATCTTTCATCGGGTTCGACTGCACGAGAAATGCGCGATTGAAATGAGAGAAACGGTAAAGTCAGCGAAGTTTCGAGAGAATCGAGGTCGCGCGAGAGTTTACTCTCGCGCGATTTCCGACGTTTGCGCTTAAAACTCGTTCTTCGTGGGAGAGAGGGCTTTTCTTCGCCCAAAAACTTGCAGAAAAACCGCAACGCGTTAAAAAAAAACGACGCGCATCTCGCGCGCGCGAAAAACGACCGGCCTTAAAGAGGGCACTTTCGAGCGCGACTCGTATTCCTTTTCCTCTTCATCTCGAGAAAAGAGAGAGAGAGAATGTGCGAAAAGAGAGAGACGGAACGTACCATGGTGACAGAAGTGTAATTTCTTGAGTCTTAGAGTGAGGGGCAGACGCAAAGAAAAGAGCGAGACAGAGAGAAGAGAAAAAAACAAAAAACAACTTGATTTACGAAAACGAGTGAAAAAAAGCAAAAACAACACCCAAAAAAAGCGAACGAATCCACGTGGAAAAAAAAGAAAGGAGACCAAACGAAGGGAATTGAATTCCCTCACTTTTCAAACACACTTAAGCTTCACGCTTTACACACACACACACAACAAAAAAACGCTTTAAATCATGTCCCAATCTATGCAAGCTACTGGCAGAGTGCGTTTTTCTTTTCGTTTTCTTTTCGCTTCGCATCGTGACACTGACTGGAACGCGACGCGCGAATTTTGTTCTTGGAAAAAATGGGTATAATTATTGCTGCGTGTGTCGGCGATGATTGCATCAAAATCGATCGATTCAAAAAAAAGAGAAATCTTAACCCGCACTCGACGACGTTATATCTTTCGAAACGCGTTCAAAACCGATCGAAACGCATGCCTCGAAGTGTTTTTCGCACGTTTCGCATGGATTTACTCGGAATACGATTTCGCGCGACGCAATACGCGCGCGGAAAAGACGGGATCGTTCGCAAGCGTCGTTTTTTTGTTTTTCGAGAATGCAATCCTCGTCAGCATTTGGAGGCACGTTTGGACACGTTTTTTCAAAAAAAAGAAAAAAAGAACTGACCCCTTTACCTCCTCTTTCTCTCACACAAAAAATATTATCTATGACTCATAACAACAACAGGTTGTCCTCAGAGGTAACGGCGCGATCGCCGAGGAGGAATTAAACATCAACGTCTCCCAAGACATCTGCAACGGTTCCGGTCGAGTTTCTTTGAACTTGACCCCGGGGTGGATGCCGCGCGCCAACTTGGACAAGAACTTCGACAACAACTGCTCGCCGGCGGATTTGGCGTCGCAAGCGTCCAACGTCGCGAGCGACTGGGAAGTTTCCGTCTCTAAAGACGTGACCATCTTGGATCAAGCGATGAAGGTTGTCGCGGACTTGCCGTTGAACAAGAAGGCGGCGAGAGTTGCGGTGACGACGAACGTCGACAAGCTCGGCGACGTTACCTTGAACTTGGTCCAAAGAGGCAACACGAACCACTTGAGAGACAACCAAGCGGTCAACTCGAACGTCTGCTCGGTCGCTTTTGCGTTGCCGTTGAAGGAAGTCATCGATAACGACTCCATCTCTGCGGATGTTTCGTACGACGTCTTGTCCAACGACGCCAAGGTGAGAGCGTACTACAACAACGGCGACGTCAACGTCAAGTTGCAATCGGTGTACAACACCAAGAGCAACTCCGCCAACTCCATGGCGGTGTTGACGTACACCACGGACGACATCAAGGCGTCCGTCTCCGCCGATCCGGACATGAACGGTGAACTTCGCGTGTCCAAGGACAGATATTCCGTTCGATGCCCGTACAACAAGTCTGGCGTCAACACCGACGACATCCAACTCCGCGTCGACTGGTCGCAAGACTTGTAAACTTTTCGACGTCGTCGTCAAGTACTCTTCCCTAATAATCGAGTGTATGTAGTCGAGAGAGAGGAGACTGAAAAACCAGCGAGAGAGATACTCACGCGAGAGTGATAATAAATTTGTTGTATATAGGAATATCATTGATAAAAAATCGTAAATAATACCAAAACCACTCTAAAGCGCTTCTTTCTTGCTTCACTTTCGCACACATGTCTTTCTCGCACAACGGCATCTCCCTCCGCGCGTTAACTCGAAACTGCGAACCGAAAAGACAACTACTACAAAAACGACGAGAAAACAACGTCGCACTTTCACCTCTCGCGTTAGCTTTATCTCGAACGAACGCACTCGTCTACGGCGCCCCGCATTGTCTCAAATGCAGAGCCGCGAAGGCGTTGCTCCATTTTCTCTTCGGCAACTCTGAGTGGCAGTCGCACCACGTGGACGTTTCGTTGGCGAAAAATTGCCTCCAATCTGTTGGAGTTAAAACAGTTCCCACGTGGGAAATCAACGGGAAAAGGTTCGGCGGGATTTTTGACGCGAATCTAGCGAGCGTGACGACGGGGGCGCACGTCGGGGAACTCGTCGGATGGACCGTTTTGCAAAGGAAAGTTGGCTCGGAAAGAGAAGCGGAGAAGATGGTATTCGACGCGAGGAGGAGGAATACGAATACGAATAGCAGTACTAGCAGTAATAGCGACGAGAATAGCAGTAACAACAGTAAGAAAGGCGTAGACGTGACTTATTTGGGCGGGGCGAGTTTAGGCGACGTCGCGAGAGGGGCGTGGAAAACCCCCGGGAGGCGAAGAACGCGCACGCGAACGCGACGACGAAGCGGATGGTGTAAACGGGTCGCCGTACGTTTAGCCATGCGAGGCGAGGGGAAGTTTTGGTGCGAGTTCGGGGAGTTAAGAAGCGAAAAGAGCGAGAAAAGAGCGAGGAATGCACACAACGTCGCTTTAGAGCCGATGTGACGACAAACGTAACTATTAGAGATTTTTTAAAGAATACAGGTATAAAATAGTATGTATACACAACGCGAGCGCGGTGGGGGTTTAACGACCTCGCATCAAATCCGCCATATCCAACAAATCCATCTCCTTATCCCCTTCCCACGGTACCACCCCTTTCACTTCCGGCACGTAATGCATCAACATATTCTCAATCCCGCTCTTCAAAGTCACCGTCGAACTCGGACACCCGTCGCAGGCGCCTCTCAACTCCACGTACACCAACCCGTCCTGCTCGTCGAACTTCTTAAACGCGATATCCCCGCCATCCTCCGCCACGGCTGGTTTAATCCTCGTTTCCAACAACTCTTTAATCATCGCCACCGTTTCCGAGTCCGTATCTAAAATCCTATTCGGATCGTCCGCCTCTTCGACCTCCCCGTTTTCCTCTTTCACCACCGCCTCGCCGCTCGCGTAAAAGTCCATGATCTTCGCGAACACTTCCGGCTTTAACATCTCCCAATCGAACGCCTCTGATTTGGTCACCGTCACAAAATCTGCGCCGAAAAATACCCCGGTCACGCCGTCGATGGTGAATAGAGATTTCGCGAGTGGTGATCGCATGGATTCCCGCGCGGACGAAAAGTTCATCGAAGAAGAGTCTTCCAGGACCGGTTTCCCAGGCAGAAACATCAGAGAGGAGGGATTGGGCGTCGATTGCGTTTGGATGAATATCGACCGTTTTTGTTGCATTTGTTGTCCTAAAAACCGATGATGAGTGCGATGATGACGATGATGCATGGTTTGATGCGCTTCTCTCGCCGCCGCAGCCGCAGTCGTCGTCGTAAACATTTTTCCAGACGATGACGACGACGACGACGATTTGACGCCGAAACGCCCCCCTCGTTCTTCCCGTGAAGAAGAAGAAGACAAAGAGGACAAAGAAATCGCTTTTTGACGACACGCAGTCGCGCTCGTCAAAGAGGAGGATAAAGAGGATCTCCTCCCGAAGAGAGAGGCTTTCGCGAGTTTTCGAGAGATGAACATCTTCTGTGCGTTCTCGCAAAGCGTGTTGTTCTCTCTTGCGTTTTACGACTGAGGGAAAAATTCGATTCTCTTCTTCAGAAGTTTTAAAGAACGCGTACGAGTTTCGCGCGCTCGCGGGGCACACGCACACTCGAGAGAGAGAGAAGAGGCACACAAATGAATCCAGAGGAGGAGGATACAGAGGAGGAGGATGATTACGAACCGGCGTTCGTGGACGCTTCGGCGGCGGACGTCACCGTGCACTTGGACCTGAACGAAACCGACGAACCACCTCCTCCTGATGATGATGATGATGATTTAGACGAGGAGGAGGAGGAAGATTTGGAAGAAGAAGACGGCGTGATGATGGAAGAAGACGTTGCGGTCGAAGACCGAGACGCCGCCGACGAGAGCGTGTTGCGCCCGGAAAAAGACGAGTGCGAGATGAAGATGGAAGAGAGGAAAGGGTCGATTTTTGCCGTCGCGTGGGCGACAACGACGAAGAGAGATGATGGGGAGGGTGGGTCTGTTGAGCGAGAGGTGATGTGCGCGGGAGGTTCGGACGATCGGGCGGTGTTGACGAGTACGAGCGGCGGCGGCGGGGTAACGACGACGACGTTGGAGAATACCGGGAAGGATAGCGTTTCGGCGGTGAAGTTTTCGAGGCATAGTAATGGTAGTAATAATAGCGAGGTACTTCTGGCTACGGCGAATTTAGACGGCACGGTTTCCGTGCACGACGCCGACGGGCGGTATTTGAGGCAACTCGAAGGTCCGGAAACCGGCGTCGAGTGGTTGGAGTGGCACCCGAACGGGCCGATTGTTTTAGCCGGGTGCGAGGATTTTTGCGCGTGGATGTGGAACGCGAGCGATGGAAATTTGATGCAAGTGTTCGCGGGACATTCAGGGTCGGTTTCGTGCGGCCAGTTTTCGAAAGACGGGAAGGTTGTGTTCACGGGATCGTTCGACGGTAGTTTTCGCGCCTGGAATCCGAGAAGCGGGATGGCTATCGCCGCGTTCCAAAAAGGAGGGTTGTTTCACGACGGACCGGTGACGTGCATGGACTCTAAAGTAGACGATAATGGTAATTATTTAGTGTTGACTGGATCCGAAGATTGCACGTTGAAACTTTCGACGGTACACGCAAACGCGGCGGACGTCGGCGCCGGAGGAAGTAAAGTTTTGGGCAACTTTTTCGCGCACGAAAAGTGCATCGAGTGTGTGGAATTTTGCGACGGAACGGTTGGGAATTACGCGGCGAGTGGAAGCGTGGATGCGACGATTCGTGTCTGGGATTTACCGACGCAAAAAGTGCGCGGCGTGCTCGGACACGGGAAAGCCGTGAGTCAGTTGAAATGGGTGCCAAACTCGGCGATGTTATACAGGTGCGCGCGTTTTCGTTTCTCAAAAGTAGTTTGCGCGCTTGCATCTTTTTTTTCTTCTTCTTCTAAACTCCTCTCTCGTTTCTTTCTGTTTGCAACAAAAGGGCCCGGCGCGACGAGCTGATTGATACCCAGCTCTGTGTTTCATCGGGTGGACATGTTCTGTTTGCTACATCAAAAGTATACATTCAGAGGCTATCGGAGGTTCCAACTTTTTTCCGTGTTGATAACCTGTGAGCAACCTCCGAGACATTTTTTACGTCACATTACGCGTATTTTTTATCTCGCCGCCGCCGCATATTTTGACACTGACTGCAAAATGTTTCTCTATTCTTTCCATTCTTCGCGCAACAGCACGTCTATTGACGGCATCGTGAGACTTTGGGACGCGCGTACTTCTCAGTGCGTCCGCGAACAGCAAGGCCACACCAAAGCCATATTAGATTTTGCGCTCTCCCCGGATTACGCGCGCGTGCTCACCGCCTCCGACGATGGCACTTCGCGCGTCTTCAACTTTCAATAAGAATAGTACTGTAATAAAGACAACACCGATGACAGCGAGCAGAACAACCGCAACCGCAACATCTCTCTCACGGCCCTCGTTCGACGAACCTCAACGTCTCCAACGCTTTCGCCAACACCTCTCTCTCTCCCGCGCTCTCCTCTACACCAACCTGCGCTCTCACGCATTCCACGAAACTCTCGAACCCTTTCTCTTCGTCTTCAAATTCCGCGTTTACCAATCGTTTCGCGACGTTTTCGTTCCACCCGTTTGGGTCGCCGGTTTCGTGTCCTTCTCGTTGCATCAACAGCGCTAACACGAGTTTCAACTCCTCTCGGTCGTGCCGGTCTCGAATCGTAAAGTGTTCCAGGAACAACGCTCTCGCCTGCTCGACGTAAAACTTCGTTCGGCAAACTTTCGCGCACTCGTGCGCCGTGCCAACGGGAGATCCCCAGTTCCATCTCGCTTTCGCTCGCCACGTTTCCTCGTTCGGAACGTATTCGAATTTCGCGTATCTCGTCGCCTCTTCGTCTCCGCCCGTCACGTCGTCCAACGCGGAATACAACCCCGGGTTTTCGTCCCGAGTATTCGAAGACGTTCTCATCGTTTTGCTCCTTCGCCTCTTTTTGCTGCCGCTACTGCGGGTGGTTGTGGTGCGAGTGATGCGTGCGAGGCTCGATGATGTGCGCATGTGTGTGCGTGTACTCTTTGACTGTGCTGCCGATTGGACTTTTCCTCAGAAGTTTTCTCATCCACGAGTGCGATGACGCGCGACACCATTCATCCCGCCCGTTTGGTATTCAAAAGCCCCCCGGGGTTGAAACGCTGACGTAAAAAAGGACGTCGCGCTGCTTTGCGAGAGAACACTCGTTGTGCTTTTTTGCATCGAAATGATGAGAAAAAAGAAGAAGGCGAGAGTGATAAACGCGCACGTGCGCTTGCGCCAACGGGAAACGACGAACGCATCGCACAAAAACACGAAACAAGTGTACGCGCAAATCCCGATTCGATTGCAAGCGCCCATCGAACGGATCGTCGACCGAGAGAGAAAGCTTTTAAAAGTCGTCGTGCTCGGTTTTACCGCGAACGGGAACCATCTCGTCGCGCACGACTCTCGAGGAGGCCCGAGTGGGTTGGACCACTCGATACAGTTTTGGACGTTTGACGTGCACGGAAAACGAGCGTCGAAGTTGGTGAGAGAAGTTCCCGTCTTGCGCGAACGGGATGGAAGTTCCATGCGAGAGGTGAAGAACGCGCGAGCGGTGGCGGTGTCGTTCGCGCAAAGTCCGTGCGAAGAGGTGTTCTTTTGCAACTTTCAACTGCTGAGGAAAAGAGAAGATAGCGGGGAAGAGACGAGACCAGAGCAGAGCGCGTATTTTTGCTTCTTTCCGAACCCGATGAGGATGAGAAACGAGTCAAACGAGATCGACGTAGACGACGCGTTTCCGAGAAAGATTTTCGAAGAGGACGTCTCGATGACGGCAGAAGCGGCGAGGGTGTTGGTGAAAGGAGAGCAGTACGTGTCGAGCGCGATCGTTCCGTACGGAGGCTCGATTTGGAGCGGGATGGTGAGAGGCGAATCTTCGCCGGCGTCGAAGTCGATTCCCGGGAGATATTCAATGTTTTTAAATCTCGGCGACGGAGTTTTAGAGGCGATATACCAGCCGTTGGCGAATCTGAAGAGACCAGATCGAGCGTCGAGCGATTTGTTTGTGACAAAATTTGACGCGAGAAGAGACGTGTTCAACGTCGCCGCGAATAAGTTCGAGATGCTCAGCGAGATTGAAAACGCGAGGTTTCAATGCAGAGATTACGAGTTGATGCCGCTGAAAACAGTCGGTAAAACGTTAGCGGCGAGAATGCATTGCGTCATGGAAAATGTACAGACGATGAAGACGCGGATGATTGTGATTACGTTTGCGATTGAAGCATCCTCTCCCCACGGGTTTAACTTACCGGGCGTGGACATTGTAGACGTCTCCGAAACGAACGTACCTTTGTCGATGCCTGCGACGATGAGTGGAAAACAAGGAAGCGTGCAATCCATCCGGGAACGTTTGCGAACCTATAAACTCCTTTTGGACGCCGCGCAAAGCGAGGCCATCGAACTGAGAAAATCGAGCGGTTTGAGCAGAATGAAGTGCAATCGAAGGTATCGCAACTCATCAGAAGGCGATAACGCGAATTTAGTGTACAAAAAATCATCTCTGAACCTCATCGTACACGATACGTTACCGTTGTGTCTCGTCGGCTACGGGGTTGTCTTTTCCGAGAGGAAGAATTTAATGCCGAATAGAAATCAGAGGATGTATCCTCAGCCGTAAACAAGTACTTACTTGTGATGAGAATAGAAATTGCTAGGCGCTGTAATATACTACTACCGTGTACTATTAACTAAAATATGCTACTTCTTCTTACTCATCGACGACCAACTTTGGAATCCACAAACGAACGATACCTTCCACTTGTTGGACTTTGTTTACGTTCGGTTTAATATTTCCGCTTCTTCTCCGGCGATTATCGTCTCGGTCGTTCTCCTCCATCGACGCTCCTCCTCGGCCACCAGCATTACCCCTCTCTTCCTCTTCCATACGTGATGCCTTCGCGTCCAAATCTTCGTCTAAATTCAAAGCCTCTCTCTTTCGTTTATTTAAATCTTCCTGATCTCCCGCGTAGGCCAACGCGTGCGTCTTCGGATGCCACGCCAGCGCGTTCATCGGCGCTCGGACAAATATAGGTTCACACACCCTCTTCGAACTCACTGGATCGCAGATATCTATAAAATCATCTTCCGACGCGCTCGCTAAGAAATTCCCGTCGTGACTAAACGCTACCGTTCTCACCGGCGTCTCGTGTCTCGCCACCGTTCGCAAACACATGTATCCAACCGGAATATTCCAAATCGATACCAACGAATCCGCGCTACCAATCGCAAAGTGCGTCTTCTTCTCGCTCGGATCGAACGCTATCGTGTAACACCCACCAGTATGCGCGACAAATTCGTGCACGTTCTTAATCGTGTGCTTCGTCTCGTCCCATACGTTACACTGCACCTTTCCGTCTCCGGTCAAAACGAAAAACTTCTCCGACTCCTTCTCTCGATCCCACGCGAACTCGTTCACTTCCGTCTCCTTGAACACTTTCCGACTGATTGGTTTTCGATGTCTCACCTCCACTTCTTTCCCAGATGCGGTTTTCACCGCTCTCATCGTCGTGCAATCGATAAATGTCAACGTATCGTTCTTATCCCCGACGCACACCGTCTTCCCGTTTGGCGACCACGCGACGTTGATATTCTCGCCGTGCGTCGGTATCGATTGCACTTCTTTCTTCTGCCGAACGTCCCAAAATTTCACCGTCTTATCCGAGGACACCGACACGAGCTCGTCTGTGTGTACGGGACTAAACCGGAGTTGCTCCACCGAATCTCGATGGCCAAGCAAGCGTCCGTTTGGAATGTTGTTGTTGTTGTTCGTAGTAGGAGTACTCCGACTCCGACTCGCGTTGTTGGTGTTCCCACCACCACTTAACGCCCTCTCCGCGTCCCACACGCGTATCGTTTGGTCCACGCTCCCGGACGCTAAATACTCTCCGCTTAAATTAAAATCCAGCGAGTTTACTTTCCGTTCGTGCGCTAAGAGCTCGACCGTTCTCTGTTTGATTGTTTACACGTCAAAAGTGTGTGTGAGTACAATTGAATTCGATTGGAAATGTGTAAGCGGGGTTGTTGAATGAGACGACGACGACGACGTACACGACGAGGACAAAAGAGAGACGAAAGAGAAAAAGAGAGGAGGAAAAACAAAACGCACTCCTGCGTCTTCGAGTCGTCGTCGCTTTGAAATCGACTTTGATGTCATTTTCGCGAAAAGGAAGGATGTTTTGGGCGGTACGTATTACGCGCGTACAGTGTACGAGTCTCTCGTGTGACGCATTTCTCTTCAATGAAGTTTCCAATTCACAACCCAGCGCTCCCCCCGCCGTATTTATCCACCAACTCCTTCGCCGCTCTCAAGGCGACGTCTCCGTCCTCGCTCGTCATCAGTTTCGTCGTGTACACTTTTTCGATCAAACCGCTCGATTTTACGATTTGCTCGAACGTGTGCACGTCGTGGTTCTTCGGGAACGAGTAGATGACCAATCCGTCGTAGTCTCCCGTGGTGGCTTTGTAATACGATTTCATGTGGCCGCCGATTTGGGCGAGCATTTTCGCGCACTCTTTCTCACCGGATGTGCTGCTCGAAGATGATGCCTCGCTCATTTGTTTCTTGATGAACGCGGAGTTGTATAAAAATTGCGACATGAATATCGGGTCCGAAGGCGCGAACAGTTGGTTGTGTTTCGGGGATTTGTTCGGCGCGAACGCGAGCTCCTCGGCTTCCGCCCCGAGCAGGTCGTTCGTCGTTTGACGCGAAAGGGTTCCTGCGCTCACTCCGCGAATGGTGGTGGCGACGAACGAACGACGAGAGGATGAAGAACAAACGCTGAGAGGAGAGGAAGAGGAGGAGGACAAGGCTCTGCGAGCAGCGAACGAGGCGAACATGATGGTGTGCGCGCGCACGAGGAGAGATAAAATGAAGAAAGTGCGGCACAAATTTCACCCCGAAAACGGCTTCAATTCGTATCATCATTCACACACAAAAAAGAGACCCTGCGCGCGCATAGCATCGCGTAAACGAGAAAAGATGGGACTCACGACCATGGACTCACTCTGGTGGGGTTCCGTGTTCGTCTTCGGCGGCGGGTGCGTGGCCGCGGTGCGAACAGGGGCGAGCAAAGATTCCGCCTACGGGAAATGGAAACAAAAAAGAGAGGAAAAAGAAGCGCTGAAAGCGTTGGAGGAGAAGAAGAAGAAGAAGGGCGGGAAGAAATAGAGAGAGAGATGAAGAGAGAGAAAGAGCGTCGTCTCGATGATGCGCTCTCGTCTCTCGAAAGAAGAAGACGAAGAAGAAGAACTTTCAAGCGGTGATGATGTTTTTAGAAAATGTTGGATAACCTCCTTAAACTCCTCCTCCTCCTCCTCCTGATGAGCGTTTGCGCGTTTATTATATTATGTGATACGAAACGCGAGTACACACATCCTTTGATATTTACACGCGTCGCACGATAAAACCTAGGGTTATCTCTCTCTCTCTCTCTCTTTCTTTCTCTTGCTAACGCGAAAGCTCTTTAATATAGTATTTCGCGAAAATACATAAGTCGTCGGTTTCTAATGTTGTTCTTATTGGTAGGAAGCAAGCGCTCGGCAAGAGTTTGATTCTTCGGCGCCGCTCTCCTTCTCTCTCTCTCTTTCTCTCTAATTAAGTCTTTCTTCTTACATTGTCAATTCCATGATTGCGCTCACGATATCCCCATCGCTCGCTTTCAACGCCGCCGCTGCTTTCCCTTTGCTCACGTTCGCCTGCGTCGCGACTAAATCGACATCCTTCTCTTCCAAACCCTCCATGTCGACTTCGCCTTCGTCGACTTCCTCCGTAATCGAGGCAATCTTCGCCGCCCCTGGCGCCCCACCAGCCCCTGCTGCCGCAGCCGCGGCACCATTTGCCGCCTCGGCTTGAAACGCTTTCGCTTGCGCGGCCGCTTTTGCCGCCATGTCTTCCGCTTTCGCTTCGCCAAAGACGACGTACGTGTCCGAATTCGGCGCCTTGAAGCAATCCGGGTTCGAGATGACGTACAACAAGTTTCGGCCTCGTCGTAAGGTGACTCTGTCCACGTTTTCAACTTTTTCCATGCCTAACTTGGACATCGCTTTTCTCGCTTTCTTTTCCGCTCGCGAGATGGAACCTGTGTTATATATTTGGAGAGGAGTAGTAAAAATCGTAAAGTCAGCGAAAGACGACGTACTAAACGACGCAAAAGCCAAACGCGACGACAAAACAGACGACGGGACCGAGTTGAATCACGTTCAATGCAATAGCTTTTCCATCGATGATTCCTAAATCAGACGCGACGGAAAATCCTAACGCAAACCCTTCTAGAGAGAAAGAGAGGTTTTCCAAAATCAAAATCTCTCTCTCTCTCTCTTTCTTCTCCTACTTCTCTCGCAGACGACGAAAGAACAGACGAGAACGAAACATAATTTAAACGTACCATCTTCGTGCTCCTCTTCCTCCTCTTCCTCCTCGGAGTGTTCTTCCTGCGTATCATTTAATCGTGAATAGATTGATACGATGATGATGATGATGATGAGAGGAGTTTGTGTTAGAACCGAGAGAGCAAAACGAGAGAAAAAAACGTAAATTCGCGCGCGAACATCGAACACGGAGCACGGCGCAGCGCGCGACATTCTCCGCGTACCGCTCGAATCAAACATCTATCCCTAAATATATCTTTCACGAAAAGCGTACCTCCTCGTCCTCGATTTCTTCTTCTTTCTCGTTATCTGCTGCCATGGTTTCGTCGTAGAAGTTTCCTTTCTTTGCGCGTAACTCAATGCGGGGTTTTGCTTCTTTTCGGGGAGCAATACAAAAAATACGACACTTAAAACGCACTTTATATTTAATAATAATAAAGCTTTTCGTCCGTCCTCTTTTCGCGCGCGCGAACACGTCACTATACACACACACATAAGATGATCTTGGATTTCACGAAAAGCGGGGATAAACCCACCGCCAAAGCGATCACGTTGGCGTGCGTTTTTTAGTTTCTCCTCCTCCTCTGAGCAAGTTTTCTCTCTCTTTTTTTTAAAGCAATTCTGTATTTCGAGCGTTACTGACTTTTTTTCTCTGATCTCTGATCTCTGAAAACGATACAGGGACGTCCAAGAGACGTGCTTAAAGCACGGATTTCTGTACGAACGAAGCACGTCGAGCGATCCAACAGCTCGGCGCGCCGACGTCGTGGCGTTGTTCCGAGTTTTAGGGTGCACGTAAGTTTTGAGTAGTTTTTTTTTCTTTTGTGTTGGTTTGTTGTCCTCGTGCGATCGAAAATACTGTAAGAATAGACCACCAGCGCGCCGCTCTCTCTCTCTCTCTCTCTCTCTCTTTCTCTCTCACTCACTTCGGTTCTCTTTCGCAGATCGCTCTCGACGTTTAAATCCGCCTGGGCGAGCGAAAAGCTCCCCTTGCCAAAACCAGGGATGACGCCGCATATTTTGGAGAAGGACAAGGAGCAAAAAGAAGAAGTCACGTGGCGAACCTACGACGTGGCGGAATACGATCGCCTCTCGGCGTCGTACGAGGACCCGAAGACGATGAAATGGAAACTCCTCCCGAAACCCGGGGGCCAAGCGGTGAAGCCGGAGGATTATTACACGTTAAAAGCGTGCATTAAACAAGTCGAAGAAGGCGACCCGCCGAAAGAACAGCCGATGTGGACCGAGAACGGCGCCGTCGATTACAACGGTCGCGCGTTGTTCCAAGAGTGGAACAAGTTGAAAGGGAAAACCAAAGACGAAGCGAAACAGGCGTTTTGTTACGCCTACGGGAAAGCGTTGAGCGAGCAAAGATTTTCGCTCAATTTTCGCAAGTATTAATCAAAAATCATCATCGTTTACTCGTAACAAGCCTGTTCTTCACATTTTCGCCTCCTCAGTTGAACACGAAAAATGGGTTCCCGTCACCTTTCCAACGCGATGATTCTCCCCGCTTCTTCCTCCTCCCGAGTAGGACGACAACGGCGAGGACAACACCACCGTAATAAAAACCAATCCTCCTCATCCGTCGTCTCTTCTTCTTCTGTCGAGGACTTTGACGTCGCACACGACGACGAGGATGCAAAAAACACACTCGAAGACGACGACGAAACGCATCGACGACGACGGACGAGAACGACGTTTAGCAGACGGAACTCTCTCAAAGCCGGCGTGCTGACAGCTGCCGCAGGACTCGGGGTTTTTACCACGCTCTCCTCGTCGAACGTTTTCGGGGTTCAGGTTCCCACGTCGTCGTTTCTATCGTCCTCGATGGCGATGGCTGCCACGTCAGACGAGGACTTGACGTTTGCGTACTTCGGGAACGGGTGCTTCTGGGGAAGACAACACGAGTTCGTCTCCTTGGAAAAAGATATCTTGAACAGAGAAGACGTACAGGTGAAATCGTTGGCAGGGTACGCGGGAGGGAAACGAGGCGCGGGTGGGAAGAATAAAGACACCGTGTGTTATTACTACGGCGCCGCGGATACCGTGTACGAGCGGTTAGGCCACGCGGAAGTGGTACAAATAGCGTATAAAGACGAAGACGAGTTTAAGAAGTTTTGCGAGGTATATTTTAAGAACTTTAACAAGACGCCGTTTGGGATGCAAAGAGTGGACCCGCAAGATAGCGGGCCGGGATACAGGAACGTGGTCGGTATCCCGGGAGGGATCGAGAACGAGAAATTAATGAAACAGATGGAATCGGCAAACGCGAACGGAATGAAACTCGTTCGAGGCGAAGGCAACGATTTCGACAATCGAGGCAAACCGACCGAAAACGATCAGATTAATCTCGTCTGGATCGTAGATTCGGACAAATTGCCGTTTTACCCGGCGGAAAGGTATCACCAGTTCCACGACGGGTTAGGGTATAAGTTCCCGGAGTCGTACACCGTGGGTCTGAAACGCGCCGCGGAGAAAGCCGGCGCGATCGGAAAAGTCCCGGGATGTCCCGAAATGCGCGAAAAATCGTTCGCAGATTTTGAAAGTTTAGAGGGATAACGGTGATGTGTATATTTTCTGTTGTTGTTGTTGTTATTCCTCCTCCTCGAATGTGTACTAAACGCCGCGCTATTAAACGAGCGCGTATCGCGACATGTCTCCCCTTATAAGTCCTCAAACAAGTACACCACAACTCATAATTCTTCTCTCATTCGAAGAACAACACGCGCGATACGTGCGATAAAATGACGTCGTCGTTGAAACCGACGTTGAACCTTTCTCGTCCGCAGCTCAAAAAAGAGGACAACGACTTGGACGAGAACGCTTTATTCGCGCGACGACGGCGGGAGGAAGAAGAAGAAGACGAGGACAAAGATCGATCTGCGCCGGGGACGAAGAACGACGACGGGGAAACGACGACGAAGACTTTGAACGATGAGAACAATACTACCACGAATAACAACATCCTCCCGAACGAGAGAGCGCAGATTTTGAAAACGTTCGAAGCGCCGACGGAAGCGATGACGCTTTCGGAGTTTAAAAACTGTTTGATGAAGAAACGCGTTGGGGAATTGCGAGAGCTTTTGGACGAGGACGAGGACGAGGACGAGGACGAGGACGAGGACGGATCCGAGAAGAAGAAGAAGAAGAACAGCAACAACAAGAAGAAGAAAAACGAGGAGGAGGAGAAGGAGCAGAAATTGGCGAGAAAACAAAAGCGGAGAAAGCTCGAGATTGAACAATACGCGCTCGCGCAAACGCTCGCCGGCGCCAAGTCCCGGTTCGAAGCCGAACGCGTCGCCGCGAAACACACCGAAGCGATGCAAAGAGTCCGCGCGGCGAAGCAAGAGGCGAACGCGGCCATCGAAAAAGTGAACAAACTCACCGAGGAGTTGCGAGAAAAAGAAGAGGAAGCGCGGAAAACGCACAAAGAGGAGAGAGAGAGACGAGCGCAGTCGAGGAAGACGGACGCTTCGAAACGAGAGGAGAGGAAGAACGTCGTCGAGGCGGAGCTGAGAAGACGCGAGAAAGAGAGACACCGGTTGGTGACGAACTTGAAGCAAACCATAGCCGAGGAAAGCGAGATGAGGAAGAAATTCATCGCCTTAAAGCAATAGCCATCGTAGAAAAGAGAGAGAGAGAGAGAGAGAGAGAGATCAAAAGCGTTGTACGTCGCGAAATATCTTCACAGAGGCGCTTTTTATCCAAAAACGACGTCACTCAAATTCACACGTTCGCGCGCACACATGTCCTTCTCCTTCACCCGAAGTGTGACTTTTGCGTCCTTTTTTAGCAGTCAATGCACGCACGCTTCCTCCTCGACTCGTTCGAGCCTCGAGAGGCGTCGGAGTCACCGCAGCAGTAGCAGTAGTAACCATAAACGCATTTTCATCGCGAACGCGTCACGTCCGACCGAGGAAAAGGAAAAGAAGACGAGGAAAAAGATAGTCGTCGTCGGCGCCGGGTGGGGCGGGTGGGGCGCCGCGAAAGCTTTACTCGAATCGAACGAGTGCGAAGTAATACTCCTGGACGGTTTGAAAGACCCAACCGGGAAATGCGGGCAAAAGACAGCGAGCGGGAAACCGTTCGAATCCGGCGTGAGAGGCTTCTGGAAGGACTACCCAAACATCACCCATCTTTGTACGAATACGCTCGGGTTGCGCGAAGACGAAGTGTTCACGGAATTCACGCGATCGAGTTTTTTTAGCCCGGACGGGTTAGAAGCGACTGCACCGGTGTTTAGCGGCGCGGACGTGATGCAACTGCCCTCGCCTCTCGGGCAAGTGTTCGCGACGTTTGATAACTTTAAGCGGTTACCGCTGCAGGACAGAGCGACGATGGTCGGGTTGTTATACGCGGTTTTGGATTTGAATAGGAACGAGAGAGTGTTTGAGAAGTACGACAGAGCGACAGCGCACGAGTTATTTACCAAGTGCGGTTTGTCGGAACGGTTGGTGGAGGAGTTTTTGAAGCCGACGTTATTGGTTGGGTTGTTCAAGCCTCCGGAGGAATTAAGCGCGGCGGTGACGATGGAATTGTTATATTACTACGCGTTGGCGCATCAGGATTCGTTCGATGTGCGATGGATTAAGAGCAAAAGTATCGGGGAGTTGATCATCGCGCCAATGGCAGAGATGTTGATGGATAAGTACGAATTAAACGTCAAAGGTGGATGCTTTGCGAAATCGTTACACTTGGACTCGGAGAAGAACGCCATCGACAAGGTGACGTATTTCGATACGACGTCAAAACGAGAGGTGGTCATTGACGACGTGGACGGAGTCGTCTTGGCGTTGGGCGCGAAAGGTTTAAAATCAGTCGTTTCAAATTCACCGGAGTTGGCGCGAAACGCGCCGGAATTAACCGCCGCGGCTTCGTTGGGAGCCATCGATGTCGTTTCCGTTCGTTTGTGGTTGGACAAATACGTCGCCACGGACACGCCGGCGAACGTTTTTTCGCGCTTCCCGGCGCTCCGCGGTGCCGGTGGCACGTTTTTCATGCTCGACCAGTTACAGAAAGATACCGAAAACGAGCTGTGGGGCGGCCAAGAAACGCCAAAAGGTTCGGTCGTCGCGTGTGACTTCTATAACTCGAGCGCCATCGCCACGCTGAGCGACGAAGACATCGTCAAAACGTTGACGAAAGATTTATTACCGGAAGCCGTCGAGGCGTTTCGCGACGCCGGCGTCGTCGACTTTTGCGTCCAGCGATATCCGCAAGCCGTTTCGCACTTCTCCCCGGGCTCTTTTACCAAACGCCCGCCTCTTCAAACCTCCGTCCCGAACGTCGTCTGCGCCGGGGACTGGGTCCGCATGGGTGACCGAGAATTCGGCGCGAAAGGTTTGTGCCAAGAACGCGCCTTTGTCAGCGGCATCGAAGCCGGCAACGCGCTCTTGCTCGAAACGTTAGGCCCGAGTCGATCGGAAGGTAAGAAACATCCCGTCATTCCAATCCGAGCGGACGAAACCCAAGTCGAGATTGGACGCGCCGTGAACGCCACCGTCTTGGGGAACTTGGAGGATTCGCTTTTAGGCCCACTCTTCTTTCCGAAAGACGGCGCGTTTAACGTTTTCGGTTTGCGGTGATGATAGTGATGATACCATCTGTGTATTATCGCGTTTTAGTGCAGAGAATAGCAGCATTTTTGTATTCAACTTGTAGTTTATCCGCATTTTTTGCCTCCTTGTTGTAATGCTTCAACGACCCCTCCTCTTGGTCTCCGCCAAAACCGCGACGACGACAAGAAAAGCCATTCACGGAAGAGACGACGATGGTTTTGTCTCCAACAAGAAGGCCCGCGCGTTTTTGTCGTCGTCTTCTTTTTCCCGCTCAGGAAAGAGAACGACAACACCAAAGCGTCAACAAAAGGGCAAAATGGTGTTCCTCGTCTCCGCGAAGAAGTTCCCCGACTCCTTTTCGTTACTCCCCTCGGATAGCTCGGACGCGTTATTTCGGTACCGCAAAGTCATGAGCGTTTTGTTTTTACTCGGGAGTTTGTTACACGCGCCGGACGTCGTCGGCATTGGCCCGCTTTCTCGTTTCAACGCCGTGAGTTCGTTTCAAGAGTTGCCAGTGCTGGCGAAACTGGTCACCGCGACGTGGTGCGTCGGCGGACCGATGTCTGCAGTTTTTGCGAATAAGAATCTACCAATCGCAGATTTTATGGTCGCGTTCGTGGCGAGCGTTGAGATTATCGTCGGCGTAGATTTTAAGAGCGGGTACGGGGTGGAGATTCCGGAGCCGATTATCGCCGCGCAAGCGGTGAATTTGGTGAGCGCCGTCGGGTTGCGGCTGTGGGAAAAGAAAGAGAAAGACGAAGAGGAAGAGAGAAGGGACGACGATACTAATAATAATACGCGGTGAATGACTCAGTAATAGTAGTAGTTTAGTATATTTAGAGAAGAAGTATTTAGAAGTGTAGATTTTGCGAAGGAGACCAAAAGTAGTCTCTCCTCGCGTCGTCCTCTAAATCGTCGTCGCTTACGACAACTGTCCGCAATCGGCGACGACAACCTTCTTACTCGTGGCTCCACTTTGAGACCCGACGGCTTCGATCGCCTTGACGACGTCCATCCCTTTCGTCACGCTCCCAAACACGCAGTGCTTCCCGTTCAACCACGACGTCTCCGCCGTGCACAAGAAAAATTGCGACCCGTTCGTATTCGGACCGGCGTTCGCCATGGACAAAATGCCCGGCCCGGTGTGCTTGAGCGTGAAATTCTCGTCCTCGAACTTGTTCCCGTAGATAGATTTACCCCCGGTGCCGTTTTGGTTGGTAAAGTCGCCGCCTTGGCACATGAACCCGGGAATCACCCGGTGAAACGGCGATTGCTTGAACCCAAACCCGGGCTCTCCCGTGCACAACTGACGGAAGTTTTCCGCGGTTTTCGGGCACACGTCCTTTCGGAGCTTTTATTATACACGTGTGCGTGTTGTTGTTGTTGTTGTAGTTTATGAAAGAAGAAGAGGACCACCAGAGGTCGTCAGCGCCCGCCAAAATGAACGGAACAAAAAACGAATCGTCGCTTTTGCCGCCGGTTGATGATGATTGGAAAAAAGTGATCGAGAATTTTCATCGTCATCGGAGAGAGAAAACATGATGAACATCAACGCTTTCGCGAGAAGAAGAAGGAAACACTTTGCACAAAAGAGAGAACAGAAACGATACACATATTCTTACCGTCATCTCGATTCTCCCGGCCGGTTGGCCGCCGATTTCCATGTCGAAAAAGACAACTGGGTTAGACATATTCTCTGAATTAAAGTTTTTCTCTTCGCGTACGAGTTTGTTGTGGAAAAGTGAAGGCGCCGTCGAAGACGAAAAAAGAGAGATATTTTCCCCTTTTTGTGGTCTCTCTCTCCTCTTCTGCGTGAATTGATTTTGGTTCGTTCGTGTCTTTATATATTCTTCTCTCTGCTTTACTTCACGGCACGGCACACTCCCCGCACGTATCTTTGCGGTTTCAGTTTCTACGCATACGAAACCGCGGTGAATGGCTGTTGGAATCTCTTGGAATCTCTTTCACCATCAATACTGCTCGTACGAAAAGCACTATGATGAGTTTAATTTGATGCACAAAAGATTAATTTGTTGATTTTGACCAAAAAAGGCGTTTCGGAGCAAAACCGAGCATTCACTCGAGAGACGGAGGAAAAATGTCCTCATTTGTTCTAACGCTCTTCTCGCTTCTGAAACGGAACAAACACCACGGCGAGAAGTCCGACGAGAAATATATATACAGAACACGCACG
>Ga0213863_10000641_pt1 | contig 26194 bp, 30 predicted proteins | sample PICome_8_FD_160128 | JGI IMG/M metagenome (GOLD analysis project Ga0213863, IMG submission 160128) | Coastal seawater microbial communities near Pivers Island, North Carolina, United States - PICO497 | ecosystem: Environmental > Aquatic > Marine > Coastal | place: USA: North Carolina... | reverse complement strand
TTATCGGTATGTTGTTCCGTCCACTGCGCCAACTCGCGGATCGATTCAACACTTTACAAATGGGTATGGTCGCTTCAGAGCGCGTACTCAAGCTTCTTGAGAGTGATCATGAGCGCGAGGCAAATGGGATGAAAGTCTTGCGCCCATTGAAAGGCGCGATCGAATTTGAATCGGTAGATTTTCATTACAATGAAGGGGAGCCCATTCTGCATGAGGTAAGTTTTAAAGTTGCACCGGGTGAGACCGTGGCAGTAGTAGGAGCAACGGGTGCGGGTAAGAGTACTATCATTTCCATTCTCATGGGCTTTTACCCGTATTCGAAGGGAAGGGTGAGTATCGATGGTGAGGCATTGAAAGAATTAGACCTTCACGACTTGCGTCAGCAATTGGCATTGGTACTACAGGATGTCTTTCTGTTCTCAGATACGGTACGCTCGAACATTGTCCTAGGTGACGAGACCATTTCAGACGAAGCCATTCTGAAGGCCGCAGAGGCCATTGGTATTTTCGAATTTATTCAAGGTCTGCCGGACGGCTTAGATTATAACGTTCAAGAGCGCGGAGGTGTCCTCTCGGCAGGTCAGCGTCAGTTGTTAGCCTTCCTCAGAGCCTACATCACAAATCCAGCCGTTCTTATTCTCGATGAAGCCACTTCTTCGATCGATTCGCACACGGAAGAAATGATTCAACGCGCACTCATTGCACTAACGCAGAATAGAACATCGGTCATCATTGCACACCGCCTGTCCACCATTCAACACGCCGATAGAATTATTGTCCTTGACAAGGGACGCGTTGTAGAGATCGGTAGCCATCAGCAGCTCCTCGAAAAAGGCGGCGCCTATTACAATTTATACGAGAAGCAATTCGCTTCGGTGGAGTAAAAAAAAAGCCCGCTCATCGAGCGGGCTTTTTTTTTAAAATCGGTAACCAATATTGATACCGGACCTTACGTGAAAAGGTACGCCATAAAGTTCTGAAAGAATAGACTCATAAGTGTCTGTATGACTTATTGCATTTACAAAGTTATAGCCAGCTCCTGCGTAAACACGATAGCTTAAGCCATTGTCAAGAGCACCGTGCCAACCAAGATTTAGCCCAGCACCAAAAGCAGTTTGTGAAAAGTTCGCGGGTACAAACATTCCGTTCATATCAAGCTCTTCCCAGCCTTGAGTGCTCATCGTTTTAAAACGTAAGTAGGTACCTAAATACATGCCTTCATTTGCGTCGTTTGAGCTATTGAAATACGTCATGTATTCCGGGCTTATCGCAAATCCCCCTGCTGAAGCTAAAATTATTTCATCTTCAGATTCTAAACTTTGATTAATCGCGCGCAATTCCAAATTAAAGCTCTGATGATCATCTAGGTGATACATGCCTTCTAGTTTCAATTGACCGCTAGCCAGAGCGCCCAGTCCTAAAGAAACTTCGTACGACTGAGCGTTCATGGAGGTGATGCCAAACAATAAGCCGGCAACAAGAAATACTTTTTTCATGTTAAAGAGTTTAAGGTTTGTATTAAAATACAAAAAAAAAGCGGCCCGTGAGGGCCGCTTTTTTGTTATCCATTCATGGAGATTAAGAACTCTGCGTTGTCTTTTGTCTTTCGAACGCGATCGCTTAAAAATTCCATCGCCTCGATTGGAGTCATATCTGCAAGATACTTTCTTAAGACCCACATGCGTTGCAGTACGTCTGGTGCAAGAAGTAAATCCTCTTTACGTGTGCCACTTTCTGTAAGGTTGATAGCTGGCCAAATTCTGCGGTTCGCAATCTTACGATCCAATTGCATTTCCATATTACCAGTACCCTTGAACTCTTCGAAAATTACCTCATCCATTTTCGACCCTGTATCAATAAGTGCCGTCGCTAAAATGGTCAAAGATCCACCGCCTTCTATATTACGGGCCGCACCAAAGAATCGTTTTGGACGTTGCAATGCATTCGCATCTACACCACCAGATAAGATTTTACCTGAGGCAGGGCTCACCGTATTATAGGCGCGCGCGAGACGAGTGATACTATCGAGCATAATGATTACATCGTGACCACATTCGGTCATACGCTTGGCTTTCTCTAAGACAATATTTGCCACCTTCACGTGGTGATCGGCCGGCTCATCGAAAGTTGAGGCAACCACTTCAGCATTTACACTGCGGCTCATATCGGTAACTTCTTCCGGACGTTCATCAATCAATAGAACGATCATGTACGCTTCGGGGTGATTCGCGGCAATGGCATTAGCCAGCTCCTTCATCAAGGTTGTCTTTCCTGTTTTAGGCTGCGCAACAATCAATCCGCGCTGCCCCTTACCAATAGGGGAAAAGAGGTCAATAATTCGAGTCGATTCGGTACTTCTTCTCGTAGTAATGTCAAATTTCTCGTCCGGGAAAAGTGGCGTTAAATGTTCAAAAGCAACACGGTCACGAACATATTCTGGCGTACGGCCATTGATGCTGTTGACTTTGACAAGAGGGAAGTATTTTTCACCTTCACGCGGGGGACGTACCTCACCTGTTATGGTATCTCCAGTCTTCAGACCCATTCCGCGAATCTGGTTCTGACTTACGTAAATGTCATCCGGAGAGTTGAGGTAATTAAAGTCAGAACTTCTTAAGAAACCATAGCCGTCAGGCATGATTTCTAAAACACCTTCATTCGCAATAATTCCTTCGAAATGAAATTCTTTCGGTCTGCGCTTGTTGCGTTGGTCACGAGCGGAATGGTCTTTATTGCCATTGTTATTGCGAGGACCTTTTTCAGGACGGCTACCTTGGTTTCCACGGTCTCCTTTTTCAGGACGCTTACCTTGGTCAGGTCGCTCATTGTTCTCGTGACGAGATTGCTGCTCTTTCCCAGCCTTTGGCTGACGCCTTTCTTGCTTTGGAGCGGGTTCCTTTTTACCCTCTTCTTCCGTTCCGATGTGTTCTGTTCGGTCCAATTTTTCTGGGTTTTCTGTGGTTTTTCCTGCAGATGAGGATTGACCGGTTTTACTTAGAATGGCGCTCACGAGTTCGCCTTTGTTCATGTAACGGGCTTTTGGAATATCAAGAGATGCTCCTAAGTCCTTTAGTTCAGGCAACTTACGTGCCTGTAATTCGTTTTCAGTCAACATGTTTTTCGGGATAGTATAGGTAGAAGTTGAGCCGGTGCTCGATCTTTTTGTGCTCTACACAACAATAATAGTGAGATTTGGAGATTAAATGAAAATTGGCACCGTATTTTTTTCAACTTTGTTGCAAGAAATTTTAGTCCTATGATACAACGCATACAGACCTTATACCTTTTTGGTGCAGCCATAGTTAGCACGCTTGGCGCTTTTATTTTGCCTCTATATGCTACAGAAGCAGAAGTCTTTAAAGCGACTGCAGGCATGTACACGTTTCTCACTTTTGGTATAGGGATGTCTCTTTTTAGCGGGGCCGTTTTGTTGTACAAGAACCGTAAACTACAGCTGGCTGTGGTCCGATTAGGTATGCTCAGTGCACTTGCTATGTTGGGCTTCGTTATTCAAGCCATTCTTGCTACAGAGGGCGCAGCAGCCAGTTGGGGTGCCGCAGCACCTTTCGCCTGTATTGTATTCGCCTACTTAGCTTCAAAAGGCATACAAAAGGATGAGAAAAAAATACGCAGTCTAGACCGACTCCGCTAGGGGCAATGAATGGCAGGGCGTATTAGCTGTGCAGTCCCAGTATAAATGTTGTTTCCCATTTGTAAGCCACAAATAGGCCGCATCTACGCTTTGATTGTAATTAAACGCCTGATTAAAAGTTACTTGACTCAATTTTACCGCTGGTGCTTTGCATTCGACAAGAATAATAGGTTTACCCGCTTTAGTCGCCACAATATCTGTTCTCTTTTGCTTGAAACCTGTTTGAATACCGGCTTCCGTTGTCATATTGCTTTTCGGAAAACCCAAAGCCTCTAAATAGACGATACAATGTTGACGCACCCATTCCTCTGGAACAGCGACGAGCCACTTCTTTCGAATGGGATCCCAGATTTCCATTCCATTAGTAGACTCACGCATCTCAACCGCTGCCGCGATTTCTGGAGGAAAAAGCAATGCGGGATAAGTCATTAGAAGATCTTCTTGTTGTAAAGTTCGGGATGTTTCCCAACGACATGTTCATAGGATTTCTCGATCTCTGCAAAAGTCGCCGATGCTTCGCCGCATGGAATCACTTTCAAAATTCCAGCATGCTTCTTTTCGTAGTCCAAAAACCCTAAGGAAATGGGTGTACCTGCTTGCTTAGCAATTTGATAAAAGCCAGTTTTCCATTTCTCCACACGCTTTCTCGTGCCTTCTGCGGGTACCATCAATGTCATGTTTATATCTGACCGTAGCAATTCTGCGGCATGTTCTACTAAATTATTTCTTTTACTCCTATTGACACCAATGGCTCCCATCCATTTGAAAAATCCAAAGAAATACCATCGGGTATAAAAGTCTTTGATAAAGAACTTCAAGGGTAGACGCATGAGCCAAAAAGTACCTATAGCATAGACTAAGTCGTAATTAGAGGTGTGCGGCGCAGCAATCATTACCGAATTTTGCGCGGCTTTTATGTCTTCCTGCGTTGCCACAAGTTTCCAGCCGCTTATGAAGAAAACAAATCGCGCGATGAGGTATTTCATATCAATAGATTCAAGTTGACAAAGATACGCCTTCGAACCATGCTTCTGGAAACCCTACTAGATAGACTTTGGTGGTGGCTCGGGTCATTGCAGTGTAGAGCCATTTGTAGTAGATGGGCGAGGGACCGTCGGGGAGATAGGGGTGTTCGACAACAACGTGTTCCCATTGCCCGCCTTGACTTTTATGACAAGTGATCACATAGCTAAACTTAACCTGAAGTGCATTAAAGTATGGGTCGTTTTTCACGGATTCGTAAATTTTACCCTTCGAACCGCGATACGAATATTTAGCCGTCATTTGTTCATACAAACTGTTGCTTTGGGCACCACTCAAAGCGGGACTCTCACTCTCTAAGGCACTGAGGTTTAAAATTACATCTATGGCATCTTGCTTCGGGTAATCAACGAATACCACGGTAGCTTCGCAGAAGGTGAAGCCGTAACGTTCATGTATGTTTCGAATGCTTCTTATTTCGCCAATTTCTCCATTGGCTACAAAGCCCATTTGGCTGGATTCCGGCAGCCAGAAGTAATTGTTTTTAACCACCATGAATTGGTCACCGGCAGAAATGCGTTCCTCTTGGAATTTTATTCTGCCACGAATACCTTGATTGTACTGGTTGGCTTTCTTATTGCTGCGCACTACCATGGTGTTGCCGCTACTGTCGCCGGTGTAGAGTTGTTCGAAAATCTCTTGCAGTTGGTAGCCGTCTTCTACTCGAATTAAATCGCCGCCGGATTCAAAAACAGGTAAATCGCTAGAATCGGCCTCAATCAATTTTCGGAGCATGGTCGCGTTTTTTAGGATAAAGCTGTCTAATGCCTGTCGAGTAACCTCGCGTAAGGTGTGCTCAGTTGCGGGAAGTCCCATTTGATTCGCGAAGAATTCGGACGAAAGTGCGGGACTCTCTGGCTGACCAACAGGCGGTAACTGTGCAGGGTCACCCACTAGAATAAGATGATTTGAGGGGTCCTCAAAAACGTATTGCAGTAAATCTTCTAGTAAAGAGTTGTCACCAAGCGAACGATCGCGCTGTGTGCTGATCAATCCAGCCTCATCCACGATGAAGGTGGTGTTCTTATTGGGGTTATTTGCCAAAACAAATGTTGCAGCCCCGCCAGAACTCACTTTAGGCCGGTAAAGGCTCCGGTGAATGGTATTTGCGGGATAGCCGGTTGCCCCGCTCAATACCTTTGCGGCACGACCCGTGGGGGCCATCAACTTCACTTTCCGTGTATGCTTCTTATGCACGGCGACCACACTTTTTAAAAGCGTTGTCTTTCCAGTTCCGGCATAACCCTTAACAATCATAACCTCGGGTTGGATGCGACGAATACTTAGGTATACAGCTAATTTCCGCAGTAATTGGTCCTGATCGTCGGTTGGATCGAAAGCAAAAAAGCCTTTCAGATCGGCATATGTATGTTGAGGTGATTGCAATTAAAAATTATTGTAGTTTTGGGCCATAATTGTTGATTTAGACCCATGAATTCAAAGGTACAACTAGGAATTAAAGTAGTTCTCATCCTTCTCTCGACGTACTTCACGTACCGTATTTACAATAGCATCATGCAACCTATTAAATTCCAGCGCATTGAGCGCGTGAGAATTTGTGATGTTACCGAGAAATTGGAAAACATTCGCGAAGCGCAATTGGCCTATAAGTCTGAAAATGGCGCATACTGTTCAGACATCAATGAATTAGTTGCTTTCGTCGATACGGGTGTGATTAACATCATCGAGCGAAAAGATACAAGCTTCATGTACTACGATAAGATCTACCAGAAGGAAATGAACAAGGATTCTGTAATCATGCGTGTGCTCGGTCAAGAGCCAGTTGCTGTGCAGTTGTTCGGTGAAGGGTTCAATGCGCAATCGTTGTTGAGAATCCCGGGAACGGATAGTTTATTTTCAATGAACTCGGGTAAGATTAACAAAAATGCGGTAGATCTTGCTACATTTGAAGTAAGTGCACCATATGCAACCGTATTTGCTGACGTGGCGGATGATTTTCCGCAAGCATTCAATAAAGTGGCGAACCAAGCTTTAACTATTGGCTCATTAACAGAACCTACCATCAGTGGTAACTACGAAAACACTTACTGTAAGTCAGAATAACTTAGATCCAGCTTTCGAAAATGCGAAAGCGGGTGAAAGCACATTGTCCATCCTGTACCAACAGGATGGACTTTCTTTTTTGGTACGTCATACCAGCACCCGTCAAGTCTATCTTTTTGGTTTTTACCCTCGTCAATCCTGGGGGGCAGATCCTATATCAGAGGTACTTGCCGGTTTTCCAGAGCTGCCCGGTGAAGTGCTTTATGCAGTAGAAGCCCCACACACGGTGCTCATTCCAGAGATCATGAGCAGCGCTGAGGTACCGGCGTGGACGACTACGGTGTTAGGACAGAAGGCAAACTTTATGGACCTAAGTTCAAATAATGCCATGACGTTTTTGTCCTACCTGAATGAAACGGACATCAGTTTGAGTCAAAGCGATACATTGGTCTGCAGGCATAATTGGGCCGTTCAATTGGAACGATTAAAACCCTCTACCCATCCCAAACTTTGGGTGCATGTTTATGCCGATAGTGTTCAAATTTTCGCATCCTCATCAAACAAATGGCAAGTCATCAATAGCTTTCCGTGCAGCAACGAATCAGAATTATTGTATCATTTAGGCAATGTCTCTGAGCAGTTGAATTGGGACCGAGCAACAACAGAAGTAGAGTTAAGCGGATATTCAGCACGTGCTTACAAACCTGTTATAGAGCCCTATTTTTCGGGAGTTCAATTGTTTAAACCCCAGCAATGGGCAAAGATCAGCTCGGCTTTAGCTGATTTTGATGCCGTCGCTTTTGCCAACCTCCTTCGTTTATGAGAATAGTGAGCGGAAAATGGCGTAGCAAAAGAATCACAGCCCCAAAGAATCTGCCAACTAGACCGACGACCGACTTTGCAAAGGAGAGTCTCTTTAATGTCTTAAACAATCGTTTCGATTTTGAAGAAATCCGTGTTTTAGATTTATTTTCTGGAACGGGTAATATCAGCTACGAATTTGCTTCTCGCGGCACCGTTGATCTCACAGCCGTTGATCAGAATAGAAATTGTGCCCGATTCATTACGGCTACATCAGATGCGCTTGACGCTGGAATTCATGTGGTTCAAGCCGATGCACTCCAGTATGTCCGACGCGCCTCTACCAGTTTTGATCTCATTTTTGCGGATCCGCCTTACGACTGGGAGCACCACGAGAGTCTTGTGAAATCCATCTTAGACATTGGATTGCTTAGTGAAGGGGGGGAGGCCGTCATAGAACACAGCAATCAAACTGATCTGAGTAACCTACCAGGGTTCTTCGCGCACCGTAAGTACGGTCATGTCAACTTTAGTTTTTTCTCAAGGCACCAAGATGTAGCGCCAGAAGATTAATGTGCGCTTAAAAAAGCAACCAATTTTTTCATAGCCAAGCCTCTGTGAGAGATCTCGTTTTTCGTTGCTGCATCCATTTCCGCAAAAGTGCCGGAAAATCCATTGGGAGAAAAGATAGGATCGTAACCAAAACCTTTTACACCTGAACGCACGGACGTTATTTCGCCCTGCACGGTTCCTTCGAAAAGATATTCTTCACCCTTGAGCACTAAGGCAACGGCAGTTCTGAAACGCGCTTTACGGTTCTTTACACCTTTAAGCTCGTTGAGGACCTTGTCCATATTTGCATCAGGATTCTTTGCTTGTCCAGCATATCGCGCACTGAAAACACCGGGGGCATTATTTAAAGCTTCAATTTCTAATCCAGTATCGTCAGAGAAACAAGACAGACCGTGTTTTTCCCAAACCGCTCGGGCTTTGATCCACGCATTACCTTCTAAGGTTAATGCAGTTTCTTCGATTTCTTCATGATCCCCGAGGTCGTTTAAACCAATTACCTCGTAATCCGGTGACAATAATTCACGAACCTCTTGTAACTTACCCAAGTTATGTGTCGCAAAGACCAATTTCATATGCCGCTTATTTAGATGAACAAAGTTACACCTATAATTCGCCTCGCGGGTCCCGTTTCCGCTATTCTTACTGCCGCTTTTGGTGGGTTTCTACCCCAGTATTGGCTTCTCGGTGTGGCCTTATGGATGCTTATTTGGTGGATTACTGAGACTGTGCACTTAGGCGTAACCGCACTACTCCCTTTAGTTTTGTTTCCTGCCTTGGAAATTGCTGGCGCAAAATCGTTAGCAGCCTACTATGCGCATCCGCTGGTTTATTTGTTCTTTGGCGGTTTTGTATTGGCCTTAGCTTTGGAAAAGACAGGCCTTCATTACCGAATCGCACTTTGGATCTTGCGAAAAACAGGTACTAAAGACCATCAATTGCTCGCGGGTTTCATGTTAGCTACGGCCTTTATGTCCATGTGGATTTCTAATACGGCTACGGCCATAATGATGTTGCCTATCGCGACCAGTGTGGTTGCGGTTTTAGAACCTCAACAACGCGAGAAATTATCGCGGCCCATCCTTCTTAGCGTAGCTTGGGCAGCAAATATTGGTGGTATGGCTACGTTGATTGGTACCCCGCCAAATATGATTTTCGCGGGTTTCATGAGCGAACAATTAAACAAACAAATTGGCTTTGTCGAATGGCTCCCTATTGGGCTTTCCGCCAGTATTCTTCTTGGTTTGGTTGCCTACGCAATTCTCAAACGGGGATTGGTAAGATCGGACCTTTCCCTAGAAGAGGAAAGGCGAACACAGGATTGGTTGCGACAGGAATGGGGACGATTGGGTGCATTATCATCCGCGCAACGCCGTGTTTCTGCAATATTCACGCTCACCGCCGTGTTATGGATTATTCGTCCGTATTTAGGTAAATGGTTACCCTTCGTTCAATGGTCAGATACCGGCATCGCACTAGTGGCCGCATTACTCTTGTTTTCCGTCACAGATGGCGTAAAAGACAGCTTGTTAAAATGGGAGGACACGAAAGCACTTCCTTGGGGAATTTTGCTCTTGTTCGGTGGTGGTTTGGCATTAGCAGGTACGCTGCAAGGAAGCCCATGGTTTGTGTTATTGGGCGAGCAATTACAATCCTTGCAGGGAATCCCCTTCGCAGCTTGGCTTTTTGTAATGGCCTTGCTTGGCGTCTTTGCAACAGAGTTACTGAGTAACATGGCTCTCGTGAGCGCGCTACTTCCGCTAGTATACTCTCTTTCGCTAGCCTTAGGGCTCGATTTTTATACCTTAAGTCTGCCGTTGGTTTTAGGCGCGAGTTGTGCATTCATGTTGCCTATGGCAACTCCACCAAACGCAATAGTTTTCTCCACTGGAAACTTGAGCATGCCGTATATGATTTACCGAGGCGTTGCCCTAAATCTACTTTCCGTTGTGTTGCTATTTGCCTTGACCTTGCTGTACCAATTTATGGGCTAACAATCTGATCTGGTTTAGAAAGCACTTTTTTAGGCAGGTGCTCTTTGATCAAAGCACCCATGGCTTCAATCCATTCCACCTTTAGTTGCGTGCGCGCAAACAGCAAACTGATCTCACGACCGGGTGTAGGCGTGGCGATTGGCTTTACACTGGGCTTGTATTTATCATGTAGGTCAACAGCTGTCAGGTAGGGCAGTAAAGTCATCCCCATTCCTCTATGGGCCAATTTCACCAAGGTATCAAAGTTACCACTCTCCATTTGTAAACCTTGGCTTTCCTGTGAATTGGCCTGGCATAGTTTCAATACGCTATTCCTAAAGCAGTGCCCCTCGTTTAAGAGCAGTAAATCTTTCACATTAATTTCTGAGGCCAATAAAAATTTATCGTCCTTCATCGGGTGGTAATTGGGAACAAAAGCCATAAAAGGCTCCCAGTACAAGGGCTGTTCTACAATGCCTTTTTCATTTAAAGGCGTCGCTGCGATGCCTACATCGATCTGATCCTTGCGCAAGGCATCGATCATATCTTCAGTTTTGAGCTCTTCAACTTTCAGAACGATGTTTGGAAATTTCGCTTTAAACTCTGGTATAAAACGAGGCAACAAGCTTGGGGCAACTGTGGGAATGACACCTAAGCTCAATGTGCCTTCATAAGAGCCTTTAATGCGTTTGGCCATACTCTCCAACACGGCGCTTTCGTGCAATATTTTTCGCGCTTGTTCAATGAGACGTTCCCCCAGAGGGGTAGGTACAATGGGGTGTTTAGACCGGTCAAAAATGAGAATATCCAATTCCTCTTCAAGCTTTTGAATTTGCATACTTAACGTGGGTTGTGTCACAAAGCAAGCTTCCGCCGCTTTAGCAAAATGTCGGTGGTTGTCAACAGCCACGATGTATTTGAATTGCGTTATAGTCATTTCCTATTATATTTATTCTGTGATAGAAAACAAAGATATCATGCCTTTTTGCCTTCCGCAAGGATCTTGAACTACATTTAGTGAATGACCATTACGGATTTAAAAAAGGCTTTTGAACAACCCTTGCCGGGCATTAAGGGGCACCAATTATTGATGCCGTCTTATAGAAATGCACTTAGACTCGAAGCTGTACAAGCAAAAAGTCCACGACGAGCAGGTGTACTCGTGCATCTCTTTCAAGGAGCACAAGGACTCGAAGTACTACTTATGAAGCGTCCAGTTTATGAAGGTACCCACAGTGGTCAAATCAGTTTTCCAGGCGGCGGCTATGAGGAATGCGACGGATCGTTACAAGGAACGGCCTACAGAGAAGCTTTTGAAGAAGTAGGTCTGCGCAAGGAGGATTTGCTTTCAATCGGGGCATTGAGTTGGCTTTATATTCCGCCTTCGAATTTTTATGTAGAACCCTATGTGACCTACAGCGAGCAATGTCCGGAATTGGTTTTAGAAGAGAAAGAAGTGGCCTATACACTCTCCATTCCTCTGTCCAAGATTTGCGACCGCTCTTTGCTGCGAGATACGGAAGTCATGACAAAATATGGTGCTTTAAAAGTTCCGGCCTTTCACTGGGAGGGAGATGTGATTTGGGGTGCGACAGCAATGATCTTGGGTGAGTTAAGCGCTCTGTTTTCTTAGCACTATATTTGCCGTCCTGAAACTTCATCTTCATGTTTTTAAATCCGTTCAAGCGCGACAGCTTTGGTTACAATCTGCTCATTAAGCGGACCGTGATTTTTGTGTTTGGTTTGATCACTTGGTACCGATTTTTTCGTATCAATAGCATGAGAATCGTGGGCGCTGATAAATTGCGCGATCTTCCCCAGCAAGGCGTTCTGTTTGTTTCGAATCATCAAACCTATTTCGCCGATGTGAGTGCGATGTACCAGGTATTTAATGCTGCAGAAAACAAGCGCTACAATAGCGTTCCTTTCTTAACACTTTTTCGCCCAAAACTGAATGTGTATTTTATTGCTGCTGCGGAGACCATGAAAAAAGGGATTTTACCAAAGCTCATGCAGTATGCAGGCAGTGTAAGTATAAAACGCACCTGGCGTGAGGCAGGAAAGAATGTGAATCGGTCCGTTGATCCCAAGGATATTGAAAACATAAAACGCGCCATGGAATCCGGGTGGACCATTACCTTTCCTCAAGGAACGACAAGGCCTTTCGTTAAGGGAAGAAGAGGTACGGTACATTTGATCAAGGAATTGAAGCCTGTTGTTGTTCCAGTAGTGATAGACGGCTTTAGAAGAGCCTTCGACAAAACGGGTTTGTTTGTGAAGAGTAATGGTAACTTGTTAAACGTTACCTTTAAGGAACCTTTAAAATTGGACTTTTCGAAATCCAATGACGAACTGTTAGACGAAATCATGGTTGCTATAGAACAAGCACCGGAGTTTTTGAAAATAAAAGACGAATGAAAAAAGTAATCGCTTTATTAGCACTTTCAACGCTGTTCGCAGCATGTGAAGACCCCATTCCTGTTGTAGATCCAACGGCGCTGGACAATAGAAATATTTACATCCGTGCCTATAAATATTTTGATGGCGCCATTATCGATAGAAATACCGTTTATGAGATAAATGGGGATTTGATCAAATTTGACCACATTTATGTCACCCTCAGTGGCGCTCGTTTTGTGAGTTACGATGATCAGGATACTACGTATACGGAAAGTGACTTGACGATGATTGACCTTATTGGTAATTCGGAAGTGAAGTTGGCAAACTTACCAGCAGGCAACTACAATGGTAGTCTAGAGTATACCATAGGACTGGACAGTTCGCGTGCCTTTACGGCTCCTGATCAATTGGACGCAACAAATCCGTTGAGCAAAGGCTTGGTTTGGAACGGCAGTGATATTGGTCACAGCTTCTTTCAGATGGAAGGTCGCATTTTTAATCCGGCGGATACCGTTTTTACAACGCCTGAAGCGACCTTCAATTGGCGTTTTGCTACCCCCGATTTAGCACTAATGAAAAGCGAAAACAGAAACTTTAACGTCCCCTCCAATAAGGATGTGTTTATTGTGATGGATATTAACGTGGATAATCTCTTTTCTGGAGTTTTTAGTCTCATTGGATTAAGTCCCTCTACTATGAATATTATCAATAGTGACCCAGCGGATGCAACGGATTACGATTTAGCGAAAATTTTGAGAGATAACGTAAATAGTGAATTTGTATTTAAATTGTAAACGCTCTTAACATGCGATTATCGCTCCTGTCCATTCTGCCGCTAGCCTTCCTATTTAGTTCGTGTGGGAACGGTTCAGAACAAGTAACCTTAGAAATTAACCTGGTGCACAATGGTATTCCCTTTGAAGTGGGTGAGACGTTGTATAAAGGGGATACGGCAATCAAACTTGAATTGATTCATTTCTATCTAAGCGAGATTGCGCTGGGTGCTGAGGTGAAGGAATCGGTTGTTTTTGTGAATGCTCAAGATAGTGCCTCCATGCATTACACGCTTCCGCTGTCAAAAAAAGTGGACCAATTCAGTTTTGGAATGGGTGTAGATTCTCTCAACAACATGCAGGATCCCACTTCTTTTGATTCGAATCATCCGCTTTCTAGTGCTAATGCGATGTATTGGTCTTGGGCAACCATGTACCGTTTCTTTAAAATTGACGGAAGGGTAAATGCTACAGGGTCAATAGGTGTTGATGATCAGCTTTTGGCCTGGCACACGGGTAAGAATGCATTGTATCGAACCAAAGAAGCCAACATTAACATCAAGCCGGGTGCACATTTAGTACTGACCTTCGATATCGCAGGGCTATATTCCGGGGTGAGTCTCGCAACGGAGACCATGACGCATTCTATGGTGGACGATTATGCGATTGCTGTGAAATTATCGGACAACCTACCGGCGGCATTTAGCCTCTCTGTTCAGTAAGTCTGGAGGTTTTTTACCCCTTTAATCAACGAAAAAGAATGCTGATTTTCATTCCTCCCAAAATGGCAGGCGCAGCATTTTTAGAATCAATAAGCCGGTACTCTCCAGTAAATATTCCTGAGACGGGGTCAAATTCTTCTACGTAATCAGAGGTTCTGCGTTGCTTTTGACGAATGGCACCACCAATGAACCAATCTACAATCATACGCTCAGATGGACGGCTTTGATAGCCTATTGTAAACCCGAAGTCGGTCCAATTGAAGCCTTCGCTCACCGTGGTATCTATACCCGCAGGTGTCGTCGTGTAAAAATCCTGCGCGTAGTTTCTATGGCCCATGGTATATGAAATATAATAGCCGTCTTCGAAAGCATTTCCTTCTGGAAAAAATTTCACGTTCACATTCCCGCTGTAGCCTAATTTACTTTGCGTTTGTCCGTCTTGGCGCAGGCTGTAGCCGCGAATAGCCTCCTCTGTGATGTTGAATGTGGTCACACCAATACCCGCTTCGGCACTCATATAATCTGAGATTTTATATTCGTAAGCAATAGGCACATCTCCAGCTAGCATCGCTGTTGGGCTGAGTTTAATTGCATGGTTGTAGCGGCTGTAATACAAGCTACCGCTTAACGGTAAGGATGTTGATGGACTTTGAGAGCTTATCGTTCCTGCCCCTTGCGCTGTATTTAGGTTGCGCTTGCGCACAATCACGGTCTGTGCATCGGTGCTTAAGGACCATGCTAGTACTGCGATGAGGCTGTAAATAAATCTCTTCATATGATTAAAATCTAGTAGGGGTGATGTATCTTGACTTCACAGTCAAATTACAAAAAATGTTCACCCCAAGCTTATGCTAAGTTTAAAAAAAGGCGTTTTTACGCTATTTCTATCTGTTCTCATAATAACCGGTGCCTGGGCACAAGGTTCATTTCCAGTTTTAGAGTGGAGTCCAGAGTATTCAGCGCGTTCTGCAAAATTTGATCGGTTGCTTCAGGTCGGGGATAAAGGTTTTTACACCTATAAAACGGCGAATGCTTCCTTGTTGGGTTCGTCGCGCGATGAATATTTCGCCTATTACAATCGTTACGACTTGGGTGAGAATTGGCTCGTCAAAAATGCACGTTGGGAATGGAAGGGTAGACGTGTTGACTTCAAAACTAGTGTGATTATAGGGGAAACGCAGTACCTTTTTTATGAAAGCTACGATCGACAAGCAGACCAACGTTATTTGCTGTGTCGCACTTTAGATTCTAACGCCACGCTCAGCGAAGTTAAGGTGATGGAAGTACTGGATAGTCGCCGAAGAGCGCGCGGTGATTTTGATATACAATTGTCTAAAGACCGCTCGAAGATTGCGATTTTCACGAATCCGCCTTACGAGCGGAATTCCACAGAGAACTTTTACATCCGAATTTTTGATACTGCGCTCGAGGAGCTTTGGAATGCAGATGTCGAATTGTCTTATCGCGATAGAAACTTTGGGATCATGGATTTTGAAGTGTCCAATTCGGGTGAAGTATTCATTTTGAGCTACTACGACAATAGTCCCAACATAACCATGCTCAACAATCGAGATCTAGAGTATAAACTCATGAGGGTCACGGACGAGAGTGGCATTAGCGATGTGGTTGAGTTCGATTTAGGATTGCAAGATGTGCTTGTTCAAAGCTTAGGTATTGAATGTGATTTAGTGGACGGACAGATGGCTATTTCTGGGTTTTATGGTAGGAGAAACGTATGGGACATGGACGGTGCGCTGTATTTAGTTTTTGATCAGGCCGCGGGCGAAGTGGTTTCTTCAAATTTGAACCAATTCACACCTGATTTTGTCGCGCAATTCAATAAATATAGGGCTAAGCGCGGTAAAGGCATTCGTAGAAATTTTGTTTTCCGCCAGTTCGAAGCGCGGCCGGATGGTGGTGCTTATGTGGTGGCTGAAGATTATGAAGTCGTGGTGAGAACCACCCAAGGACCGCGCGGTCAGACCACCACCAACTATTATTACTACTACAACGATATTATCGTTTTAAGCATCAACAAGTCGGGGGATGTTGATTGGTACGCACACATTCCAAAGAAGCAGACGTCCATGAACGACGGCGGCTATTTCTTGGGCTACACTATGCTATTGAACCAAGAAGGCCTGCATTTCCTGTACAATGATCACCGCAAGAATGCAAAACGTTGGGGTAAGAAGAACTTGAAGCGCATTACCAATGCGAAAGCGGGCAATCTTGTGATGGTTACATTGGGTCATGATGCGTCCATGCGATACAATGTGCTGAATCGAAACACGCGTCAGAAATTTCGTGTCGCACCGCGTCAATCTAGATTAGCAAACGACGGCTATGACGGTGCTGTCCTATTATCTTTGCGCGGATCTAAAATCCGATTTGGTAATTTATACTTTGAAGATTAAAAAATGAATATTCACTTCATAGCCATTGGAGGCAGTGCCATGCATAATTTGGCCATTGCGCTCCACAATGGTGGACACATCATAACAGGTTCTGACGATCAGATATTTGAGCCTTCACGCGGGCGATTAGCTCTTAAAGGTTTATTGCCAGAGGCAGAGGGTTGGTATTCAGAAAAAGTCCACGAAGCACTGGACGCCATTATTTTAGGAATGCACGCTCGCGCAGACAATCCAGAATTGGCACGTGCTCAAGAATTGGAATTGCCCATTTTCTCTTATCCAGAATTCCTTTATGAGATCAGTAAAACCATGACGCGTGTGGTCATTGCTGGTTCGCACGGTAAAACGACGACAACCGCCATGGTGCTTCACGTTATGAATCATGTGGGCCAACCTACAAATTATATGGTAGGTGCTCAGCTGGAGGGGTTTGATTGCATGGTCGAGCTTGAGAGCGGCAGTGAATTCATGGTTATGGAGGGTGATGAATACTTAAGTTCACCCATAGATCTTAGACCAAAGTTTCATTTGTACCGACCTAATATCACCGTGATAACAGGCATCGCTTGGGACCATATTAACGTGTTTCCAACCTTTGATTCCTATGTGGACCAATTCAGAAAATACCTTGAAACAATAGAGCCCGGTGGTGCATTGATTTATAACGAACAAGATCCAGTATTAGTAAAACTGGTTGAAGAAACGGCCGCCCCCGTGAAAACATTTGGGTATGGACTACCCGCCTTTGAAATTGTAGATGGTCAGACTTTTATAGAGACGGAAGAAGGGATGATGCCGCTGCAGGTTTTTGGAGAACATAACCTAAGTAATCTTGAAGCTGCACGATGGATTTGTTTAGAGATGGGGGTTCAGGAAGAGGCCTTTTATGATGCAATTTTAAGTTTTACTGGTGCGCAAAATCGCATGGAGGTTTTTAAATCGGGCAGTCAAGTAAAGGTATTCCGGGACTTCGCTCATGCACCCAGTAAAGTAGGGGCGAGCGTAAAAGCATTAAAAGAACAGTTTGGTAAAGTTCGTGCCGTTCTTGAACTGCACACGTTCAGTAGTTTGAATCCGGAATTTCTTCCTCAGTACCGTGGAACCATGGATGCTGCAGATGAGGCTTGGGTTTATTTTAGTCCAGATGCGGTTGCACATAAAAAACTGCCGGCTCTAAGCGCTGAGGATGTTGCAAATGCTTTTGGGTCTGAGGTACGCGTTTTTGACTCTTCAGAATCCCTTCAAATTGCTCTGGAAAATCCATCCACGATCAAGGCCATGGCACTTATGAGCAGTGGAAATTTTGGAGGTATTGATCTGGAGGCTGCGCTTGCTAAGTATTAATGAGTAAATTTGCAGCATGAGCAAAAGGGAAATCATTGACGCCAGAGCACTAAACATAGCGCTAAACCGCTTGTGCTGTAAGTTGATTGAAAATCATGGTGATTTCTCTAATTCTATTCTCATCGGAATGCAACCGCGCGGTGTTCAGGTCCTAGATCGTCTTGTCAAGCTCCTTGAAAGCACCTACGGTGTACAAGGAGTGCGAACAGGAGTCTTAGACATCACCTTTTTTAGAGACGATTTTAGACGCAGACCGGGGCATTTACAAGCGAATAAAACGCGCATTGATCACCTTGTAGAGGACCAAAAAGTAGTGTTCATAGACGATGTGCTCTACACGGGGCGCAGTATTCGTGCGGCGATGGATGCAATCCTGAGTTACGGAAGACCAGCGAAAATGGAATTACTCACGTTGATAGATCGAAGATTTTCGCGTGACCTCCCTATACAACCAGATTACAAAGGCCGTCAGGTGGATTCAATCGCTTCACAGCGTGTTGAGGTACTTTGGGAAGAAGTAGATGGGAGAGATGCAGTACTACTAACGGATCCCGAATAATGAGCGAATTATCTGTGAATCACTTGCTAGGAATCAAGCACCTCACTGCTGAGGATATCCAGCTTATTCTCGATACAGCAACACAGTTTAAAGAGGTCATTAATAGGCCTATTAAGAAGGTTCCTACCTTACGTGATATAACCATCGCGAACCTCTTTTTTGAGAACTCTACAAGAACAAGACTCAGTTTTGAATTAGCGGAAAAGCGACTCAGTGCCGATGTTGTTAACTTCTCAGCGGCGTCCTCTTCTGTTAAGAAAGGAGAAACACTGGTAGATACAGTGAATAACATCCTATCTATGAAGGTAGATATGGTGGTCATGCGTCATCCTAACCCAGGTGCTGGTGAGTTCTTATCGCAACACGTCGATGCTTCCATTGTGAATGCAGGCGATGGTGCTCACGAACACCCAACACAAGCTTTACTTGATGCCTTCTCCATCCGTGAGGCCATTGGAACTTTAGAAGGTACTAAGGTTGCCATTATTGGAGATATAGTCCACAGTCGCGTGGCCCTCTCAAATGTCTTATTGTTGAAGAAGATGGGTGCTGAGGTAATGGTCTGTGGACCTACCACTTTAGTACCGAAGTACATGCATACATTAGGTGTGAAAGTGGAACACAATCTTCAAACGGCCATTGAATGGTGCGATGTCGCAAACATGCTGCGAGTGCAGCACGAGCGACAGGACATTAAGTATTTCCCTTCTATTGCAGAGTACCGCGCTCAATACGGTTTAACCATGGATCATTTAGATGCGTTGGAGAAGCCTATTGTAGTAATGCATCCAGGACCTATAAATAGAGGTGTTGAGATTACTTCTGAAGTAGCGGATAGCGAGCATTCCATTATTCTAGATCAGGTTCAAAACGGTGTTGCTGTTCGCATGGCCGTACTTTACCTACTTGCAGAGAAGCGCAAATTAAGTAAGTCCTAACTATGGGGCTTGATTTGATCATTTTGGGGGCAGCGAGTGCAACGCCAACGTCAAATCAGTTTACTACTGCGCAGTTGCTTAAGATGCGTGAACATTACTTTTTAATTGATTGTGGTGAAGGCACTCAGAAACAGCTGCGTCGTTCAAAAACAAAGTTTTCGAGAATCAATCATATTTTCATTTCTCACTTACACGGCGATCATTTTTTTGGATTGGTCGGTCTGCTAAGTAGTTTCCATCTATTGGGGAGAACGGCACCCCTTACTATTTACGGTCCGCCCAAATTAAAAGATATAATACTCACTCAGTTTAGAGCTGCAGGAACCTTTACATCTTTCCCCATGCACTTTGTGGTTACTCAACATAAAGTACCACAAGTACTTATGGATACGGATGCCTATACTATCTCAAGTTTTCCATTGAAACATAGAATTGCAACCACAGGATTTTTATTTAAAGAAAAGCCGCTTAAACGCACGTTAAATAAAGAGGTCGCGGATGCTCACGGAATTCCTGTGTGTGACTACCATTGGATAAAGGATGGGAAGAATTGGACCAATGATGACGGGGAAGAAGTACAGAACGACCTACTCACCTCTGATCCTCCTAAACCTTTGTCTTACGCCTTCGCTTCAGACACAATGTATACTGCTGATACTGCGGAATATGTGAAAGAGGTAGATTTACTTTACCATGAAAGCACCTTCTGCGAGGATAAAAAAGCGCGCGCCAAGCAAACCATGCACAGCACAGCTGCACAGGCAGCCACTGTAGCAAAGGAAGCAGCCGCTAAGCATCTTTTGATCGGGCATTATAGTGCTCGGTATGCGGATAAGAGTAAGTTTGAGGAAGAGGCAAAAGCAGTATTCCCAAGTGTATTTGCAGCACGCGAGCTATACCAATACAGGCTTGAACACAGTGGAATTAAAATAAAATCTCTAGCACCAGAGAAGAATGAAAAATAAGGCATTAGCGGTTCTCTTTTTAACCATTTTCCTTGACCTTATGGGGTTTGGGCTAATCATACCAATCTTGCCCATCTACGCCAAAGATCTGGGTGCCACGGATGCCATGGTTGGTTTATTGGGAACATCCTTCAGCATCATGCAGTTTTTATTTGCAAGTTTCTGGGGCGGGTTAAGCGACCGCTATGGTCGCCGTCCAGTAATGCTCACGAGCATTTTAATTATGATGGTAGCATACATTCTCTTTGCGAATGCAACAGTCTTGTGGCTGCTCTTTGTTACCAGACTCATGAAAGGTTTTGGTGCTGCAAACTTGAGTGTGGCGCAAGCATATATAAGTGATGTCGTCCCGCAAGAAAATAGGACCAAAGCCTTTGGTATCATCGGTGCTGCATTTGGATTGGGTTTTATCTTTGGTCCTTCTTTAGGCGGCATACTAAATGAATATTTCGGTGTTGCTGGGGTAGGGTATTTTGCGGCAAGTTTGAGTGGATTGAACTTCATATTGGCTTGGTTCTTTTTAGGTGAAACTTTGAAGGAGAAATCCACACAAAGCCAATTATTTCCCAACCCGTTTAAAGACATTGTTCGCTTCAAGTCCACACCTGAGGTGAGTGCACTATTTACCATCAACTTTGTCTATGTCCTTGGGTTCAGTATGATGCAGATAACATCAACGCTTTTGTGGGCAGAACACTTTGGTTTATCTGAAATGCACATAGGTTACACCTTCGCCTACATTGGTTTATTAGCGGTGATTATACAAGGCGGGCTGATAGGAAAATTTAACTCGTGGTTTGGAGAAAGAAACTTACTGGTTTTCGGGACTATTTTAGTTGCCTTTGGACTGTTCGGTATGCCCTTTGTGCCAACCGATTTTTTTGGATTGGAATTGTTCTGTCTGACACTGCTCTCCTTAGGAAATGCCCTTTTGACCCCTACAGTTAGTTCGCTTCTAAGCAGTTTTGCACCGAAAGATGCGCAAGGAAAAATTTTGGGTACGAACCAGAGCGTTGGGTCATTAGCACGTGTTGTTGGGCCGGCAATAGGAGGCGCAGCTTATGGGTTCCATTACACCTATCCATACCTCCTTGCAGGAAGTATTACATTGATCGTCAGTATTTTGGCAATTAGGTTGCGCAAAAAGCATTTTTAGTTATAAATGGTACAAATCAGCTCCTTGAAATATTTCAGATAGATGTTTAAACAAACATTGGTAATCTGTGTTACATTTGAACAACCCAAAACAAAAACAACAAATGAAAAAAATCGCAATTCTAGCAGCAGTAGCCATCGCAGCTGTAAGCTGTTCAAATGGATCAAAGGCTGATGAAGCTATTACAGGAGACGCTCAAGAAGTACAGGCCGTAGTTGAAGCAACAGAATACACTGTGGCAGAAGGAGCCTACCTGAAGTGGCGCGGATTCAAGACGTATGTAGCCTCAGAACACATTGGTACCATTGGTGTAAAATCGGGTACGTTTGCAATGGCAGGCGATCAGTTGGTTGGAGGCAGAGTAACCATTGATATGAATTCTATTGTTGACGTGGATATCGAAGATGAAGGCAAGCGTGGCTACCTTGAAGGGCACTTGAAGTCCGATGCATTTTTCTATGTTGATAGCTTTCCAACTGCAGTATTTGAAATCGTCGAAGTACGCGAAGAGGAAGCAGATGCTACCCCGTACGTTGTAGTTGGTAATTTAACCATTCGTGGCATAACCAACAGCATCGAATTTCCAGCGACCATTGACTTTGAAGAGAATTCAATACGATTTTCCGCACCTACTTTCTCTATCGATCGTACAAAATGGAATGTTAAGTACCACGATAGCGATGACGCTACGATTGCAGAAACGTTGAAAGAAAATTTGATCGATCACAGCATTGAGTTGACAATCAATGTAGTGGCAACGAATGCTTAAACTATCCCTAACATAGTTCAAAGCAAGCCCCGGCCTGAATAGGTCGGGGTTTTTTATGTCTTGTAAATCTCGTTTAAGGCGTTATGGATCTGAGTGTGATGGAATGTAAAGCCCGTTGTGACGATTTTATCCGAACTGACTTGTTGACTCATAAGCGCGAGTGTAGCCATTTCACCTAAGATGGCTTTGAGGACAAAAGCGGGAATACCAATAGGCAGCATAGGACGTTTTAACGACCGGCAGAGCGCCTTCGTAAATTCTTTATTTGTCACAGGTGCTGGTGCTACAGCGTTGTACGCTCCGCTTTCCAATGATTGGGTAGCAGCAAAAACGAACATCCTTGCTAAATCATCTACATGTATCCAGCTGCTCCATTGTTTGCCGGAACCTAGAGGCGCTGCTAGACCAAATTTGACGAGCGGCTCTAGTTGGCCCAAGACACCTGCACCACGATCTAGAACAATACCTATACGCAGCTGAATGCTTCGTGTGTAGGACGATTTAAATTTCTGCGTATACGATTCCCACGTTTTAGTTACCGAAGCTAAATAATCATCCGCTGAGGCATCGTCTTCCGTCATTAATCGGTTAAAATCGCTCCCGTAGTACCCAATAGCAGAGGCACTAATCACGGCCTTAAGCGGCTTTTTCATTCCATGGACCGCACCAATCAAAAGTTGCGTTCCTTGCACACGGCTGTCTACAATTTGTTTCTTGTAGGATGCTGACCAACGCTTGCTTACTGTGGCTCCCGCGAGATGGATCAGGTAGTCGGCGCCTTCCAGTGCATCGCTATCTATTTCGTTGCTAGCCGGGTTCCAATAGTAAGAAGTCGCACCCGTCATTTCGAGGGATTTTCGTGTACTTAACACCCTTATTTCGTGGGAATGGTGCTGAAGAGTCCGAACAATTGCCTTGCCGACTGATCCAGTAGCGCCGGTGATGGTAAATACAGCCATGTGGTTATTTTCTATTGGAAAGCTAACAATGTTTGACCAATTTTGTTACCCCGTCAACGACTAATTTTTTTCAGTGCATACGATAGAACCTTATTATAATTGGCGTCATTTGTACCGGGCCAGCGAAGATCCACAGAGTCCACTTTTTGGATACTTCAATAGTGAGGTTCATTTCACGGATCAAATATTTGATCACGTCATTCACCCGCAGTGGGACAGCATAGGCTGTGAAACACTATACCTTAAGGTGCTCTTCGTTGATTATGCAGTAGGCTATGCCATTATAGAATTTTTTGGCGAATGGAACGATGCAGTACACAACGACATTATGCGGATAAAGCGTGATCTGATTGATGAAATGCTCCCATTAGGAATTGATAAATTTATCTTGATTGGTGAGAATATTTTAAATTTTCATGCCGACGAAACGGACTACTACGACGAATGGCTAGAGGAGGTACCCGACGGTTGGATGGCTTTTGTAAATCTGCGTCCACATGTTTTGGACGAGCTTTCGAGCTACAGTATAGACATGTACTTTGTCTTGGGTGGCCAATTGGATGCGTTTAACTGGCGTACGAAAAGACCGCAGCAACTTTACACGCAGATTGCAGCTGTTGTGCAGCGCAGGTTGGGTTAAGAATAGCGCTCAAGAAGGAGGTCAAAAGCATCTCGATCACTCTCCAAGGTAAACCAACTTCTATTCTTTTTATGCAATTCCAACCATTCTATACCGAGCAAATTTTCTGATTCTTCCGGATTCAAAGTCCAGAGTTGCTCATTGACCGGTGCGACAGCTTTAAAATAATTCAATAGCAGTTGCTCATCCGGTCGGAACTGCGAAGTGAAATAATGCGTTGGCGTATGTAAATGCGACCACTGGCAAGTTTCGTAGGAAGTAAACTCCTCTTCAAGCTCTCTGTTGAGGCATTCGAGCAATCCCTCACCCAATTCAAGTCCGCCTCCAGGCAGTTTGTTTAAATGCACACCGCGCCATCTTTCCTTCATGACTAGAAGGCGATTGCTTTTACTTACTATGAGCGCATAGCATCGCGCGGTAAATTTTCGAGCTTTTATCGTTTCCATGCGCGGGTCATTTCTCTTTTTCTCGGTGGACCAGGTAGGGCTTCTACTTCAAATCCTGCAGCTTTCATCGTTCGTTTAACAACGCCTTTCGCACAATATGTAGTTAGCATACCTCCATTAGCCAATACACGATACATGTTTTCGAACACTCGATCAGACCAAAGCTCGGGTTGTGCACTTGGTGCGAAAGCATCAAAGTAAATAAGATCAAAGGCGCCCTTTTCCGCGTGAAACGTTCGAAGATCTTCCACTACTAAGGTGAATGAAGAGTCTCCAAAATATATGCGTTCATTATGCGGTGCAAGCAAAAAAGGTAATGCTCCTAGCATCCCGGCCTCGCTTAAAGCATTGGCCTCCTCATTTGTGATGGGAAACTTTTCTAGCGCCGTATAATGTACTTCAATGCCCAATTCTATGGCTGTTTCGAACGTGAGCTGCGCATTTAGTGCGGTGCCCAGTCCAACCTCTAAAATACGAAGCGGACGTGCTGTAGTTGATTTAAGCCCTGCTTCGATAAATACATGCAGGCTTTCTGTGCGGGCACCGTGTATGCTGTGGTAATGCTCGTCTAAGCCCGGTACCCAAATGGTGGTGCTGCCGTCGCTAGAGATGGTGATATGGCGTTCGCCAGCCGCGGCCATTAGTTGACGTAAAGCAATTCGATGCGCGAAATAGGTCCTTGACAGAAATTGGTATGGCATGCCACACAAGATTTCACAAGATTGTTATGTGCATCAATCTGCTCCGATACAGTAGTGGCTGATTGAATAGCCCCGTAACTCGCGTTAAACGCCAAAGCATGGGGTTCAAAAGCAGGACCTTTCATATGCGGTTCCGTGGGTGCTGCGGCAATCATTTTTAGCAAATTGTCCACGCTTCCGGAATACAATTCCCCCTTTTCGAGCGAGGCTTTGCGTTGCAACCCTTCCTCATGAAGATCGCGCATAATTTGTGCTAATTCACTGGGCTCATCCATCTTAGGCGACCATGAGCTCTTGGTAGGGGGCGTCTCAGATTCTTCCGGAGTACCGCAAGAATAGAAACTCACTATGGCGATTACGGCGAGGAAAAATACTTTACTCTGCACTTGGAAGAATGATTTTAACACCTTTCGCTTTGAACATAACTTCACCAACAGGTTCTGTAATTGCAGCAATTTCTTCTTCACTTGCACCGCGATCTTGTGCATAATGACGCAATTGGTCTACGGAAGTGCTGTCCCAATAGGCATAACCGGACATAATCATTTCTTGACCTTGACTGTTCGTCGGCAGCAAGAACTCATAATCGTAGTCTACGAAAAGGTTGTTCGATGAATCTATGGCCGTAGCCATCCAGCAACCTTTGGTCGTACATACTTGAGTAATAGGACCTGCCACAACGGCCCATACAGTATCTAAATCGCTATTCATGTTTTCCACAACTTCCGCTGCAGTAAAGGGATTTTCCGCACTAAAAGTGCTGTCGCCGTAATTTAGATAGACGGTCGGCGCAACGGTATTTTCAGAACTCTCTTCCGTTGAATTTTTTTCATTTTGGCAAGAAATCAAGCCAATTGTAGCAAGTGTAATAAGAAATAAGTGTTTCATGTGAAATCTATATGTTTTAAGGAGAGCGTTCCTAATGTATTGGTAAACTCCGCAACTATTTTACAATGTCAAATTTAGTACATTTGTACTCCCAAATAAAGCGCACATGAAAATACAACTAACCTCTAAAAGCCGCATTAGCGAAGTAGATTTTTCAAACCTACCTTTTGGACGTAACATGTCCGACCACATGTTAGTGTGTCACTTTAAAAATGGTGCGTGGCAAGAACCAGAAATTCGTCCATACGGACAGCTTGAATTCAGCTACGGATTGCACGCGTTGCATTACGGTCAAAGCGCCTTTGAAGGCATGAAAGCCTACCGCAAAGATGACGGGACCATCAGTATGTTCCGTCCGTTAGATAACTTCGCTCGTTTAAATAAAAGTGGTGAGCGTTTGATGATGCCTCAAATTCCAGAGGAAATCTTCATGAACGGTCTTACGAAACTTCTAGAGATAGATGCAAATTGGGTAC
>Ga0213863_10000638_pt1 | contig 26236 bp, 21 predicted proteins | sample PICome_8_FD_160128 | JGI IMG/M metagenome (GOLD analysis project Ga0213863, IMG submission 160128) | Coastal seawater microbial communities near Pivers Island, North Carolina, United States - PICO497 | ecosystem: Environmental > Aquatic > Marine > Coastal | place: USA: North Carolina... | reverse complement strand
CAACAAACCAACCAACAGAACAAGACCGCTAAGAAAGACGAAAATGTTCTGCAAAGTATGCAAAGACACTGGAAAGAAGGAATCCGAATACACTTCCCACTGGGTGCGAGATGCGCCTGGTCCAAGCGGAAAGGTTGTCTGCCCCACACTATTGAGCACCGAATGTAACTTTTGTAAAGCAAGAGGACATACCATCAAATTTTGCACCAAGATTAAAGTTAGGTATAGCCGCCCCCCCGTCAAATTTCCATCCACTAATAGTCAAGAAGCGCCACAGCAACTTCATACGCGTGCTCGCGAATTGTGTTCTTCGCCACCACCCGCACCGCAACAAGAAGAAACGCAAGCGCCATACAAAAGACACGTGTTTCCCGTTATTCCTACGTCAAATGGAATAAAAAATAACTACTTCGGTTTGCTTAAGGTGTACGATCACCATAATCATAATACCAAAGATACCGAAATCAATAATTACAAAAAAAATCTGGAGAAGAATTTCCCAGCACTAGGCGAGGAAAAGACGATGAAAATCGTGAAGGCCATCTTTCCAGACACGGCGACGATGACCACAGCAGTGAAAAGCTATAGCAGTGTAGCCAATACCACTATGAAATACGAACGCGAAGATTCGCCGACACCTTCACCTGTCTCTTCGCACCCAACTACACCACCGCCTGCTCCTAAGAAAATGCCACGAGTGAAGGAAGTGGAAGAGCGCTCCAAATGCGATCCAGATTGTCCATCGCCTTCATCAAGCACCCTACCTCATTGTATGGGAACGCCCTCACTTAGCCCTACTCCTCCTCCAATGACGACGAGCTGGGCCGATATGGAAGTGGAATAGGTTAAATTAGAATAGAAATGAGATTTTTGAATAAACGAATTAAAAAAAAAATATTTTTTTACTTAAAAGACGACATTTTAAATGTGTTCAAAGGTGTTCAAGGGTGTTCAAGGGTGTCCAAAGGTGTAAAAAATTGAAATGCTTTTTTAGTAAAATAGTATAGAATAACACTTACATCATTATCATTCCACTACAACGGACGAAAAGGTGCTAGGAAGAATCAAAAAACACAAACACAAACACAAACACAAACACAAACACAAACACAAACACAAACACAAACACAAACACAAACACAAACACACAAATATAATGGATCATCAAGCAGAGTTTTATAGAGCGAAGAATGAAATTGTCGCTAGGGAAATACAAAATTTGATGAAATGTCTTCAAAACTTGAATGTCCAAGGAAACGCTGATATGCAATTAGACGTCTGGTGCCAAATTTTCAGTCGCCTTTTAGAACCGGATGGGAAACGATTGCTTTGTATGGATGATAACATACGATTTGGCACCAAGCAACGGGCACACGAGGCATTGGACTACCTAGAACATCCAATTCAAGATTTTGCCAAGAGGATTTATAACTTTTTGGAGAAGATAGAAGTTTACGGGATTGACCCAGAGGATATTAACTTTGATGCGCAACTTTAGGTTCTAGTTTTAGTTTAAGGATTTATAATCCTCTTGTGAATAAACATTGATGAGAGATTTTCATCTCTTTTTTACTTTGTATTATAAAATACAGTAGATATTATTTTCATATCATTTTTCGATTTTATATATACTCTAGTATTGTTGTTATTCTAGGTAAGAGTTGGTTAGATTATTGTTATAGAGGGAGTTGAAATTTTTAGTAGGAGAGATTTGGTTTGTTTTCTGTTGATGGGATCATTCAAATACTTTTATGTGTACTCGCCAATCTCCTGGATACCCACTACATCCGCCCTTTGCCTCCGCTTGCTTTAAATATTGCACCCGAGCTTGGCGCCGAGATTTGCCTCAAACGGGAAATGAGTAGGGAAACGGGAAATGAGTGATAAAAAAAAGGTGTAATTTAGGGTAAAAAGAGAGAAAAAAACTTACCTGTTTGGGACTATGCCTTTATTTCGTTTTTCTCTCTTCTATTCTAATTTTTTCTTTGTATTTCAGAGCGAACGCTCCCACAACTGCCCGTTGACTTCCAGCGGATATTCGCCGAGCAATGCTTCTTCTAATTTGCGCGCGAAATGACGGCAGGTGCATTGGCAATCATTTTCCGGTTGCGCGAACATATCATAATCCGGTTGGCGTTTCTTTTCTTGGCAAAGAGGACGACGGGACTGATGATGTGCACAACATTTGCATTCTGCGAGAACTCGTCGCATCCGGATCATCGCCAATTCGGGGATTTCCATCATATCGCGCATGAAGTTTATGAAACAGAAGTTGCTTCCGCTGCCTTTATAATACGATCCGTGATTAATCAAGCCACGCATGGCTTTGTTGAACTCGGTTTCGATTTCTGATTGAATTTGAAGCACTTCTTTCAGGGAAGGTTTCAAATTAAACCGGGTTCGTAAGGTCTCGGCGACAGGACTCTTTCGCACTTGTATCCCCATAAACATCCAAGCCAATGACACAGCTTCTGGTTCAATATTGATAGCAATGTCTGTCATTTTTTTGTGTCGTTTTTCGTTGCTGGATTGGGATTTGCTGGGAGTTTGTGTGGTGGGTTGTGTTTGTGTCTGCGTGTTTTTGAACAGAATCGCGGGTGGGGGTGGAGGCGAAGACAAGAGACAACAATGGGGACCGGTGTGTGTGTGGTTTGGAGGAGGAGTACGGAAGACGTTTTCTTCTTCTTCTTCGTTGTCGGTTACGCGAAGGGTGGCGATGTCTGGGATTTCATCATCGCGGTCCTCGTCATAAAGACCCGGTGTGTAAACCCGACCACCCTCTGGGGAATCGTCTTTACACCACTCGGGCGTAGATTGTGTGCTGGGCGGTGGGGAAGGAGTTCGGTAAAGAGGAATGTGTGTGGTGGGAGAGGGAGAGGGAGAACTGGAATAATTGGAGTTTGGTGTGGCTGCCATTTCGTTTGCTTTACGGTTACTTTGCTTTTGCTTTTTTACTTCAATTCGTCGTGTAAGGGGTTGTCTGCTATCTTTCGTTGGAAAAGTATTTCAATTTTTTTGTATCATCTCTAGAAAATATTTTTTTTTTTCGATTTATATATACTATAGTATTATTCCTATTCAAAGTAAAAAACAGTTAAGATTAATACTATAGAGTGTCTTAAAAATAATAGTAAGAGAGATTTGTTATTATTTTTCATTATTATACCGTTCAAATACTTTTATATACTGTATACTCGCCAATCTCCTGGACAACCCACTACATCCGCCACCCCGCCTCCGCTTGCTTTAAAGATTGCACCCGAGACTTGGCGCCCGAGTTTTACCCCCAAACCGGAAATGAGTGACAAAACCAGAAATGAGTCACAAAAAATACCATCTAAATCTCTCTTCTTTTTCATTTCAAATATAGAATTATTATTTATTTGTAAAGGGTTTAACTAACAACTAACGGATGTAATGTGATGGTATAGATAGATTCATTCATTCTTTTAAGGTTCTTGAAAATAATACTAAGAGAGATTTGGTATTTATATTTTATGCTTCAGATTCAAATACTTTATATCTATTGTATACTCGCCAATCTCCTGGACAACCCTTTGCCTCCGCTTGCTTTAAAGATTGCACCCCAGGCTTGGCACCCCAGACTTGGCGCCCGCCATTTACACCCAAACCGGAAATGAGTCACATAACCAGATTTCAGTTCTATTTTTATTCTTATCTTTTTTGAGAGATTTTTACACACAACACACAACAAATTAAAAAAATTTCACTTCTTTTTATTTCTTTATATTGTTTATTCATTCCTCTTCCTCTTCATAAAATTCTACTACGTTTGTTTCCGTATTCCATTCTCCGATTGCATCTAAACTTTCTGTATCAAACACCACGTTGTCGTTTGTTTTAAAATACTTCTTTCCCTCAAATTCAACTTCTACGTGATCTTCTAATTCATCATTCTCTTTTACTTCATTTTTTTGGAAATTGTCTTTGAGCGGAAATTCACCCACGTGAGTTTTGTTTGTTGTCAATGGTACCACCACCACCACCGCTGCGTCCGCTTTCGTTTCCGTTTCCGTTTCTTTATTTTCTTTCGCATCCGCCTTCGCTTTCTTTTCCGCTTCTTTCTTTTCTTTTTCTTCCGCCTTCGCTTTCTTTTCCGCTTCTTTCTTTTCTTTCGCATCCGCCTTCGCTTTCTTTTCCGCTTCTTTCTTTTCTTTTTCTTCCGCCTTCGCTTTCTTTTCCGCTTCTTTCTTTTCTTTTTCTTCCGCCTTCGCTTTCTTTTCCGCTTCCTTCTTTTCTTTTTCTTCCGCCTTCGCTTTCTTTTCCGCTTCTTTTGGGTTTACTTTATCTTTTCCGTTCTCAACGGCCACCACCACCTCCGCCGTAGCTGTATCTACGCCGCCCTTTTCCTCTTCCGCCATCAATACGGCCATTATCACCTCGTCCACCACTTGTTCTTTCGTTACAATTGCTTTCTCTTTTTTACCCGGTCGCCCTCGTTTTTCTTCCTTCTTCTTCTTCTTCTCTTCGCCCTCCACCTTTATACACGCCATTCCCGCCTCTACCTCAAATCCATACTTTTCCGCCAACTTTGTCACCACTGCTTCAACAGTCACCATCATTACTTTTTCCATTTGCTTCAGCGCTTTTTCCATTTTTTATTTACTTTCCTCAACACTTATTATTACTCTCTTCTTTTTCTTTTTTCCTTTTCAATTTTTTACTTTTCACCTTTTTTTACTTTTCACTTTTCGACCCTATTACCCTTCCCTTCCTTATTTTTTACACCCTTTTTTACTTTTATTAATATTTATATATTATAATAATGCCATTTGATTTCTCATATAACGGAACTCCATATTACCTAGAAACAACCAAAACATATAATATAGCTATAACCAATACTGGTACACCTAGCGAAGGTATTGTCTATAAAATAAGTGATACTTCTCCAAATACTAATCTTCCATTGGGTCTTGTTCTAAATTCAAGCACTGGAACTATATCAGGAACAACTACATTTGCGAGTATTACGACATTAACAAATTATATTATTGATGCTTCAGCTGAAACACAAATAGATGCTAGTGCAAATATAGGTATTCTAGTTGATTATTCTCCAGAATTTATATATCCAGGATCACCTTATATATTAACAATCAACAAACCATATATTGGCACTACACAAATAAAACCAAATTATACCTTTTCTAATAAAGTTGGAATTACTTATACAGTAATATCAACGCCTCCTTTAACTGATATAGGTTTAAATATAAATTCAGCTAATGGTAATATTTCAGGAACACCAACAATAGCTTCAAATTTAATATCATACACTATTAGAGCAAATAATAGTAATATTATTTATGATACAGTTATACAAATAAGTGTAGAAGTTCCTCCGATTATTAGTTATCCAAAAACAGAATATTTATTAACACAAAATCAAACCATAAGTATAGTTCCTGAAAATATAGTTGGTGGAAATACCAATCCAATATATACTGTAAATTGTAAACTTCCTTCTGGGTTAACAATTAATAGTACTACTGGTGAAATAAGTGGAATACCAACAATTTTAACTACAACGTATGAATATACAATTAGAGTTTCTGATATTATAGGAGATGCATACACAAAATTAATATTAAGTGTTATAAAAGAATTTTTGGCACCTCCATTTTTTACAACTGATGGTGTTTCATATGAAGATGCTATTACAAATCCAGCTATTCAAATGCGTCGTAAGGCAGAAATACTTCAACATAAACAAAATAGTAGCAAATTAACCAAACAACAATATTTATCTCTTTTAGCAAAAGGAAATGGTCCTTATTCAAAACGTGCATGGGCAACACAAGGAGATGCATTTACATCATCAAATACAAGTGGATTGCCTCAATCTGGTTCTACTATAGTATGTAATTCGCAAAATAGACTTATTTACAAACCAACTAGTTCCAGTAACGTGCCCGGTCCCGTAGTTAATTTATTTTTAGATCCAAATGTTCAACCCAACGGGTATATTGCACCAAATCGGAAAAGAGTGGACATTGGATTTAAATGGCCTTTTAGTAGTGGTAATTAAATTTATATTTTTTGTAAATATGGTATTATAATAGTAAATATGGTATTATAATAGTAAATAAACATAAAACATCTTTATAATACTATATAAAACATAATGGGGCTATTAAAAAGTAGTTTTGTTTTTGGAGTTGTTAATCTATTGAATTATATAAATTATTGTAGTGGTGCCATTCCCATAGTTGTTCTACACGGTTTGGAAAGTTCAAGTGAAAAAATGTTACCATTATGTGAATGGTTAGAAGATACCTTTTCCAAAAAGGTAATTAATATAGAAATTGGTAATGGAGAGAAAACCAGTTTATATACACCATTACCAGACCAGCTAGATGAGTTATGTGATACAATTTATAAAACAAAAGAATTGGAAAATGGATTTGATTTTATTGGAATCTCTCAAGGAGGTTTACTTGCAAGGGGTTACGTTGAACAATGTAATGATTATCCAGTTTATAATTTAATTACATTAGTAACTCCACATGGAGGTGCTTTTATGAGAGATAGTGTGGATAATAATTTTATGTATACCCAATTTTCACAAAATCATATTTCCTTTGCAGGGTATTGGCGTAATCCAAGTATATTAGAAATCTATCTTAGTAAAAGTGTTTATCTCCCTTATATTAACAATGAAAAAGAACATCCACAGAGAGATAAATACCGAAATAATCTAGAAAATCTCTCTAATTTTATTATGGTATGGTCACCAAATGATGATATTGTTTATCCACCCGAAAGTGGGAAGTTCAGTTTTCTAGATGAAGAAATGAATATAATTCCGATTGAAAATACCGAATTATACAAAAAAGATATGCTTGGTTTAAAATTTTTGAATGATAATGCGAGATTACATACATATAAAACCAATTGTTCGCATGTAGATCATCGTAACCCAGTATGCTTTAACGAACTTTATGGGATTTTAAAATATTATATTTAATATATATATTGTATCGCAGTTATTATAATAGTTTTACCTTCGGAATGCGTCTAGTTCCGTGTTTAAAATGCGGCGATGTTTTTGCTAATTTTAATGCTTTACTATTTGATTTACATCCATTTTCTAATATAGTATAATCAACCGCAGATGCTTTACCACCTGTAATTGAACTGGCTAACCGAGCATATCCCCAAGAATGTGCTGTTTGGTTTGGTCTAGACCCTGATGAAAAATACGCGCCTTCTCCTTTACTTACTATTTTTTTAAGAGCACCAATAGAACAACCAGTTTTTTTTGCTAATTCAGTAGAAGGTTTTATATTCTGTATTCCATAAGTTTTACGTGCCTTGACAATATGTTTTGAAGGTTTAGATTTAAATGACTTCACTCTCTTTCTAGTATAATATTTACCCTTCTTGTATAATTTCCGAGAGAGATTTAATTCTTTACTTGCCTTTACTTTATCTCTCTTGTTAAGTGTTTTGGGAACATAACGTTTTGGAACATTTGGCATTATTAATATAAAACTATATTTTTTATATTAAATCTATTACATCATTGACAATTTAAAACGCCGACCAATAAATAAATTATGGAATTAACAATGTATCAATACTATTATTAAATCTATCAATGCATTTTGAATAATTTAATGTTTCCATATTATATAATTACAATAAATAAATAATATATATTAAACGAAATAAAAATCGGAATTTTAAATGGTAAAATGTATAAAACTATTTCTCAAAAAATTGAAATGCTATTATTTGTTTTATTCTATCCTACAACCCCAAACAACAACCAACGAAACAAGATGTTTTCATCCCGAAGCAAATTCGCATCCGCATCCGCATCCGCATCCGCATCCGCCAGTTCTACTACTATGAAGAAGAAGCAAGGTCTAGTATTATCAGAAGATTACCAGCAGCAACAACAGCAACAAAAGAAAAAGACAGGAAAAAACAAAAAGGAATTTTGTAGTAGTAGTATTGTGAATGTGGTTTCTGATGAAAAGCAACTACAAAAAATGATGAAAGCACAAAAGCAAAAAGAGAAGCAAGAGTTGAATTCGTATAGACGTAAGCGTGAAACAGAAAAACGAACACGAAACATTCTACTTTTACAGTCGCGGAGGGTAAAAGATGTTCAAAGTTTGGTTTCAGTAAAGGTATTTGATGAGTATGAGGAACATGCAGGTACAAGTATTTGGAAACACAATTGTCATCGGTTAAACAGTGATGATTGTGAGGATTGCTTTTACGGGTCAACGCCAATTTACAGCATTTGAATAAAGTATTAAAACCAAAAAATTATATAATGACTCTCATCTTTTCAACAATAAACATCCGTTTGTATTTTTTTTTACCGTCTATTGTGTAGCCATCAGATATACGTTTTGGTGTTAATTTAAAATTACACGATCTTAATACTTGTCTGAGTAGATTCAATAAAGGCCATTTCTGTTTTTTTTCAGCGGTATCTTGTAAAGAAGTTAAATAAGAAGATGAAAAAAGAGTTTTTAAATCAGGTATTTTTTCTTTTAAATTCTTATAAATATCTAAGTTCATAAAGAGTTCGCGTGGTATGAGCATACCATTTAAATCGGTAATAGATGAACATGTAATATTTGCCTTATTTAATACATCAATTATTATTTTTTGTTTATCATTTTTAATAGCATTGCTTACATTTTCTTGTTCCATTTAATTATATAATAAAAAATGATTATATAATTAATTACTTTACTTATAAATGGTTATAAATAAAATTTAAATTCCAAATTGAGGAATAGAGTATACGTTTTCTTCATTCTTTGTCCATTGTGCAATAATAGATGGGTTTAGATTATTTGCCAAAATATCGTCGGGGTGATATACGTTATTCTTATCATCAATATAATAATGAATTCCCTTAATATCCTGCACCCATACTTGAACCTTTGTATTTGGAATTGATAAATTATTAATATCAATATTAATGATTCCGTGAGGAGTACCTTTAATATGTGTTCCACAGAATTGAGTTGGTTCATTGCCTTCCTTATTTTCATCTGTTTTTCGTCGTCTAGTACATTGTTCTCCATTTGCTCTCTTTGCAATACATAAGTCATTTTGAGGAACAATATTTTTAATTCGTTTGCGTTTTTTTAGGTCCTCTTCCTTAAGTTTCATACTACTACAATCATATATATATTTTAAAAAGTCGCTAGTAAAATCAGTAGAGTTGGATGGATCAACCAAAGAAATATTTCTTTTAGTAATCCAGTCTTTAATATTTGACTTAAACTCAACTTGATACTTTTCTAGCTTTTTATTAATATGATTCTCCATTTCTTCTCTAGTTATATAATGTATATACGTTAAGTTTAAATCTTTTCAATTTATTAATAAAATAATACTATTTAAATATATACTAATTAGTTAGTATTAATTAACTTTTATTTTTATTTTCTGACGGATCATCTTGGAAAATATTTTTTGCTTTATATGGTAACAAAGCATTAAACAAAGCTAAAGCAATCATCCAAAACACATAATTCCCATACACTTCAAATTTAATGTCAAAAAAATCAAATATAACAATTGCTACAGGAACCGTAATAGTAATGAATAATATAGTATATAAAAAAAAGGCAAAGTATTCCATATATAATGTTTATATATATAAAAAATAGGTTATGAACAATAAGTTATTACTATAGATTAATTAAATCATAATATTATATTTGTATAGTATTATGAAAAGTATTTGAATTTAATATAACAAATAAATAAATAATTTTTTTAACATTAAACACGACAATTTAAACAGAACCTTCTTATTGTTTTTTGGTGCTCGTGCAAGATTTGAACTTGCGACCAACGCCGAAAAAGGGAGAACAAACTACAATCAGACCAAAAATTGTTCGGTCAATTAGGTGTAGTCCATTTACGCTGCTCTACCACTGAGCTAACGAGCAAAAACAATAAATTGTTCTAAAACCCACTTAAATTAATAAGTGGAATGGGGTGGAGTACGGGGTGAAAGGTCAATGAATGATATTGGGAGGGTTCAATAAAAGTGATAACCCAATATCGGCAGACCTAAACATTATTGAATATGATTAATTAAATAACCATTTATAAGCAGTTCCTACATTAAAACACAAACAATAAATTAATTTGGGAGGGTTCATAAAAGGTGATAACCCAAATTAGACAGTTCGTGTAAGTATAAACAATTTACTATAAACGGAAGGGCGAAAGGTCAATGAATGATATTGGGAGGGTTCATAAAAAGTGATAACCCAATATCGGCAGACCTTTCTGTTAGTTTGTTGTGCTTCTTCTACACTCTATATAGACCGTTGTCTTTAAGTGGTTTAATTGTATATATTAATATAGTATATTTATTTATACAATAAATTGAAATATATTAAAGAAACTTTATTATTAATAACAATATAGACCAATACAAAATGGCCTTTTCATATCAACGAAACCAGAGTTATTGCCAAGATATTGAACGACAACAAGAAGATACAACCAGCAGTGTTAATGAGAGTTTCGTGTTTAAACTCTCATTAAAAGATTATATTTTGCGATTGCTTATTCTAGGATCATCCGAAAATAAATACGATCCCCGAAAGAAGGGGTTATCTGCAGAAAATACGGAATACATTAAATCCCAAATCAGTTCTGGTCACGGTGAAGAAATCTGCAATATCGTCCGTGATGTTTATAAGGAAAATCGTGCGCCTAAGCAAGATGCTACAATGATGGTTATTGGGTTGCTTTGTCGCGCGAAAGATGTTACTATTCGCAAGATGGGTCTTCAATTGTTAGAGAATTTTAAAACAATCTCGCATTTGTATTCGTGGAAGAAATGTCATGCGTCAATTGAATGTCTCGCTACAGGCCAAAAGAGCAAGGGATTTGGGCGAGCAGTCAAACGCCAAATTAATGACTGGATTCTTTCCTATAGTGGTAAGCCCGAAGACCTTGCCTATCAAATCACTAAGTATATGGCGCGTGAAGGGTGGTCTTTCAAAAATATTCTTCAATGCACTCACGTAAAAACGGGGACGGGAGATGACCGGGTGTTTGAAGAAAAAGAAGGCAGTACTAAATATAAGCGTAAGGTCAATAAAAACACTTCTCCTCCAACTGAACTTGACCTGGTATTGCGTTATGCCATGAATGGATTTGAAGAAATGGACAAACTCGCAACACCGAACTTACTTGCTACAAAGGTTTATCAATATCTAAGTGGTGTTCATATTGCTACGCGATTATTGGTTCATGAAAAGGTAAACTTGATTGAACTTATTTATCAACACAAACTCACGCGTGAACAAATTCCTACATGGGGATTGGCCGACAAGGAAGTGTTGACCGCTTTGCTAGTAAATAAAAACAAAACGCGAGTGTCAATGCCTCTTACTGCCCTACTTCGCAATTTAGGGAATTTGTCTGCACGCAATGTTCTTGATGATGAAACGACCCTTCAATTAGTTACGAAACATTTGGTAAACCCAGACACTATCAAGTTTTCAAAGATTCATCCAGTTAGTGTTTTGACCGCGTGGTTTACCTATCGCAATGGTAGTGGAACTCGTGGCCATAATTCGTGGATGGTGAATCCAGATATTGTGAAGACATTGGAGGAAATGTTTTACCTCAGTTTTAAGAATGTTGAACCAACCGGCAAGCGCATTTGTTTCTTGATTGATTGTTCTGGATCTATGAATAGCCAATCATTATGCGAAGGCGTCACTTGTGCTGAATCTGCTGCACTATTGTCAATGATTTTCGCGCGAAGTGAAACTAGAGGTGATTCTAGTCCAGACCATTCGTTTTATCTCTTCACAAGTAAGAGTAAATTAGGATATGGTGGGTGGAATGGGTCTGGAAATACAGGATTAACTGATGTATCTGATGTTATTGATGCTGATGCTCATTTAGATAAGGTATTAAAGGTATGCCAGCGCAGCGATTGGGGAATGACTGATATTTCAATGGGGATTTTGGAAGCATTGAAATACAAGCGTAAGTATGATGCTTTTGTGGTAATCACTGATTGTGATGTCAATAGTGGAATTAAACCGAGCGAAGCAATGAAACAGTATCGTGCTGGTATGAAGATGCCCAATACGAAGTTAGCTGTTGTTGCGACGCAAGGCGCGGATTATACCATTGCCGACCCCAAAGATCCGTTGATGATGGATATGGTCGGTTTTGATTCGCATGGCCCCAAGATTCTCCAAGATTTTATTCGCTCTTAAATAAATAGAGAATCGTTTTCCATACCACCATAAATTAATAAATAGTTTTATAAATAATTTTTTTTATTTATAAAATCGTAGACAATTTACTAGTAGACAATTTACTAGTAGACAATTTACAATTATATATATTCAATAGTATCATATTCATGTTCTTTTACAATATCCAAATACTGATTTTTATTTTGTTTATCGGGTAATGGAGGAGCATCATCATTCGTATCTAAATATGTTTTATTTTTTTTACAGGGTAATGGCGGAGCATCTACATCAAAATATGTATCGGTTTGAGCTATTTCTGTAGTAGAATATTCAGATAAATAATTCGGAATAGAAACATCCATATATGAAGATTCGTTATTGTATTCTTGATGTATTCCTTTGTTCCCTTTCCAATAAAGAGGGTTTGTAAAAGATGGTGTTGTATTATCTTCATACGTGTTTACATTTTTATGTGTTATTGATTCAATACCAATATCACTCATACTTTTTCTTTTTTGACATGAATTAACATAATAAAAACATAATATTAATAATAATAAAAACACAATACCTATTATAATTCCCACATAAATACTTTCTGACAATGAAATTAAACTATTTTGTTCTACTAATGTTACATCTACAGGATCACTAATTGAATATAATGTTTCACTTGTAAAAACCATAAATCTCAAACGATATAATAAATCTATTTCCAATAATGCATTATTTAATTTACTTTTTATATTATTTAAACCATCGCCAATTAAAAAAGTTCCAGCCGCGTTTAAACCTCCCAATGAAGTTGTAGTATCTATTCGTTTTTTCATAGTTAAATAAGGAACATAGCGCGTTGATAGCACTCCATCCGAATTATTAAAAACCATAATAAATTTATCATTTTCAAGTTTTTTATCATTTGTAGGTAATATTGTAGTTGGATCTAACATTTGCGTTCCATATTCACATTTTTTATTACAAAATCCTCCACAAATTTCCTTCGTATTTATACTCAAAAATGTAAAACCTACTATATGCGATTGACAAGTATTACTAACATTATAAGGTCCAAAAAAACCTCGGATACCTTCATGTGGAAAGGGTAAAGGGGGTAACAAACTATTTTTTGGTATATGAACAACTTCAGACGATACTTGTAAACGTTCATAAGGTTCTACTACAACCCATACTTTTGTTATTTCTCCAGTTTCATTAGTTAATGATGGCCAATTCACTGTAATATCTTCATCATTAATTGAAACAATTGTCAAAGCAGGTGGTTTTGGTGGAGCTGCAACAGTTGTTTTTATCCGAATTATATTTTCTGGTCCTTGACCGATTGCGTATGTTCTAGGATATACCCTTATAGTATAATTTGTATCAGGATTTAAATTATCTAATATAATGGTTGTCGTATTTACTAACATATGTTTTTCAAATGACGGAACTATAACTGTTCTTGGATTTGGTCCATATGTAATATATTGTCTTTGCTCGCGTATATATGAAATATTATAACTAGTAATAGGTCCATGCTGTAATACAATTGATGGTGGGTCCCAGTGTATTTTTAACATTGATTGTTCATTAGATATATGGTCTATCGGCGTTAATCCAATAAAATATTTTACTAATCCTTGTACTGGTCCAGTAGGCACACTTACTTTTGTTATTACATCATTTACAATAATCGGCTCCATTTGAAAAGTTTCATTTACTATTTTAAATACAACTTTAAATGAGTATTTTACTGATGGTTCTAGTTGAGTTAACTGAAAATCATACGTTTGTGTTTGAAAATACTTAATTATAGTAGACGAAAATAATATATCTGGGTTTGCATATGTATTTATAGCGTTTCGTTTGGTTTCCATTAAGGTAGACAATATCACTATATTTTCAGGTATTCCACTACAATGTGTTTTTAAATTTACCTTTGAACATTTCCAATTAATATTAAGAGAACTATTAAAGAAATCATTAAATATAACACTTATAGTGTCTATACCTAATCTTACATCTAATAGTTTAGTTTTTAAACTATCACTATTTTCTTCATCTTCAATTACCAATTCATTATTAACATATATATTACATTTCCCAACACATACATATTTGATTGGAACAATGGACGTAAAATTTGTCTTTATTTTCACATTATAACTGGTTTCTGTTATATTATAAACTAATACTGTCGGTAATCCAATACTTTCACAATTTGGTGCTCCATTATATAATGAAAATGTTCCGCTTGGACATTCAATACATTTTGACGAACCCAAGTTATCTGTAAATTTACCGGGCTTACATAATTTACATATTGTTGATCCAATAATATCAGAATAAGTTCCTTTTTCACAAGGTAGATATGTACTTGAACCTTCTTTTGGAACATAACTTCCAATTGGCGCTATAATACAAGATGAACTATTTATAGATTTATGTAATGAGTTATATTTTCCCGAAGGACAAGCAATACATTTACTTTGTTGTGTTTTATTCTGGTAATAACCAGGTTCACAATGAGTATAATTTGGGGATCCAATTATATCAACATATGTTCCAATTGGACTTATTATACAAGTATTAAAAGTAATCGCGGATAAAATAGAAGAAAAGGTCCCCTTCTCACAAGGAATACAATCATTAATATTATCAACTCCTAGTTTTTCATTATAGGTACCCATAGGGCATTGAAAACATTTATTTTGTCCTACTAAATTTTGATAATGACCCTTGTCACAGTCTATACAACTATGTGAACCAATTATATTTTGATATTTTCCTATAGAACACAATTCACAAAAAGATTTATCATATGAACTTGTATTGTTATTTGATGTTCCAACTGGGCATAGTATTGTCGTATTTTGTCCTTCATTATCTTGATATGTTCCTTTTGGAACATTATAACACACTGTAGAACCTGATACATTTATATAAGTTCCAATAGGACAAGGTATACAATCATTTATACTTGTTAATCCATATTGATTATTTATATATCCAGGTTTACATAAAGTACATTTTGTTGCACCATACACATCGCTATAAGAACCAGGCTCGCAATTTATTGGGGTGATTGAACCAGGTTCAGAAGTATAAGTTCCTGGAATAGTTTTTAAACAATCTCTAGTTCCATATATATTCGTATATGTTCCAGGTGGACATTGTAAACATTTATTGTAACCTTCATATGAATAAAACCCAGGCACACATTTTATACAACTATCAATATTAATAGATTTAATATTTCCGTTTTCTGTTCCCGCTGGACATTTTTTACATATTGTTTGTCCTATTATGTCATTATAATGCCCTGAAATACAATGATTACATTTTAAATGTTTTCCATCTTCAAATGTCCCTATTGGACAAGGAGTGCATTTTTCATTACCGGCTAATGAAAAAAAACCATTGTTACAATCAAGGCAATTATTTTTATCCATTGATGCAATATTATCACTATATGTGCCAGCAGGGCATTTTTTACACTCAATTGAACCTAAATTATCCGTATAAGTACCCGGCGTACATTTATTACATTCTAATCCACCAAATGTTGCTGTTCCAAGAGGACATTGTATACAAGTAGCAGAACCAATAACAGATGTTGAACCATCTTTACAGGGTATACAAGATGATATAAAAACAGAATAACGATTAGGGTTTGCTGTATTTATCGGACAAAAAGAACATTTTGAGTTTTCATTCGGATTACATAAGTGTGAAATGTATGAACCTTCGCCACAATCATCATTACATATCAAACATTTTGAACTGTCGGCTAATGATTTATAAAATCCATCTTGACAAGGGATACATTCGGGATTTTTATCAGGCAGACATTGGTGGTTTAATTCAAATCCAGGATTACAAGATGCTCTACATGGCAAGCATTTTGAACCATCGGTGAGTGATTTATAAAATCCATCTTGACAAGGGATACATTCTGGATTTTTATCAGGCAGACATTGGTGGTTTAATTCAAATCCAGGATTACAAGATGATCTACATTGTAAACACTTAGAATTATCTGCTAAAGATTTATAAAATCCATCTTGACAAGGGATACATTCGGGATTTTTATAAGGCAGACATTGGTGATTTAATTCAAATCCAGAATTACAAGATGATTTACATTGTAAGCATTTTGAATCGTCTGTGAGTGATTTATAAAATCCATCTTGACAAGGCATACATATTGAATTTGTAGTTAAAGAGCATATATTTTTTAGCTGAAATCCTAATCCACAAGTTTTAATACAAGGTAAACAAGAAGAACCATCGGGAATAGATTTATAAAATCCTTCCTCACATGGTATGCATTTAGGCGTAAATGTTTCAATACATTTTCCTTCTAACATTTGTCCAATCGGACAAGAGATTATACATTTCCCACAAACCCGATTAATTGTAGTTGTATAAGGACTTATTTCATATTCTAAATTTAAAACGCATTGTGTCGTTGGTATACATTTATCTGGTGATATTAAGTAGTATTCAGGTAAACAACCACTACAGCGACTTGTAGATGAAGAAAAACAAATTGGTTTTTTTTCACAATGAGGAATTTCTTTACAATCTTCACATTGAGTGTCTTGAGTTAACGAACAAGGAGCTACTTCATACTTACCATCTAAGCAAAGCGAGCATATGGAACAAGTGCTTTGTCCATTACTATCCGTAAATGTATTACTATCACAATCAAAGCATTGTTCAAGTCCATTTTGAGGACCAAATTTACCAATAGGACAAGAAGTACATTCAGATGAACCTTTATTGGGGCTAAACGTAGTTGTCGGGCATATTTCACAACCCCACAATTCCTTACTTGAAACACCTATATTCGGATTAGCTAGATATTTATAGCCAGATGGACAAGGCGTACATTGATTTGTATTTGAATAACAAAAGGTACCAGAACTACATTGTGGTGTGTTACATGGAGGCGGAGGAGGGGGAGGGGGTGATCCATATCCAGCAATTGTACCGATGAATGATAATATTATAACTACTATCTTTTTCATCAGTTATAATATAAAACCATATTTCTTTTTATTATTTTATTATATCCTTTATAAAATGGACAATATAGTATGTTGGTTATAATTTCTTATAATGAAATACCGATTGACATTTTTATAAATATAGAATAATGTATCATAACTATTATCCGTATTATATAACTCTATATCCTTGAAAGCCATTTTACCTATGAAAACTGCTATACGCACTATACTACTACTATTACTCTCATTTATTTTCGGAATACATCCAGAACTATACAAATAATATGATTTTGGTAAAGAAGGAATAATCGCTTCTCTATAAATATCAACTTCATCAATATTTTCTGTTTTTTTGGTTTTATAATAACATATAATAGGAGTTTCATAATTAACGCCATTTGTTTGAGTTATTTTAAGAAATCCAGGGTTGTTTTTAAAAAATTCAGTTACATTAATATCTAAACTATAATTGTATACTTTATTTAAATTTATAACTTCATAAACCGAACTCCATAAATAGTTATTTTTGTCGGTTGTAATAATTGAATTATAATTATATTGATCTTCATAATTAAGTATAATTACATTTTTTTCATTGGTTTCATAATAGCCCCGATAAGTTATATTTATAATGGGAAAAAAGGTGGATATATATTTTATTATGTTATTTTTTAACCTTCCGGTATTATTTGACCCATTGTTTATAAATTCAACAAAAGATAAAGTAGTTTCGTTCTTTTTATTTAATAAAAACAATAAAATAGGTATAGCATTATGCCAGTATACTTGATATATACATATTTCAAATGGCTTACCTAAATTAATTTTTAACTCCATATTATCATTTGGAACATTCAAAATATAATTTCTTTTATCAGTTGTATTATGGTTTTCATTATTAGCTATTGATGTCATTTCGGGTTCATTCGTTGTTACGTCTTTATTTATATTAATATCATCTTCAAATAATTTATGTAATTTTGCAAAAATAGTATTACGTGTATTAATGAATGATGTATTTTTATTTGACATCATTGTAATAATATACTTAATATAGTTATAATCATACGTTTTTATTTGGTTTATGACGAATACTTTCCTTTGTATTTATTTCGCGATTTTCAAGAATAAACTTAACAACCTCATCTGTTGGAATATTGGGTGATGCTTCAAAGTATTTACTTAAAGATTCAATCAAATGATTTTTATTAATTGGTTTCTTTACATTAGATTGCGTATAAATAATTTTCCCATCATTTATATCAAAACAATCAATCTCGTTGGATTTCATAATGTCAACTAAATTTTCAGTATAAGATGCTTTCTTTTTCTTACGCTCTTTCAACTCTTTTTGAAGGACTTGTATTTCTTTATCTATTTGTAGCCAACCTTTAATATTTTGTGACAATCTTTCTTTATTTGAAGCCATTTCTACATATGTTATTAAAAGTTATTTATATTTTTATAACAAACTAATTATATCATTTACATTATTGTTATCATTTGCATTATTATAAATAAAAATACGGTTTACTAATTCTTTTTTTAAACCTGTTGTTTTCATCCCCTTTTCTTTTAACAATTGTTTTAATTGAATTACCGATTTACGTTTAAATAAATCTTCTTTCTGGGTTGTCCAAATAATAGTTGGTTTGGTTTTATTCATTATTTTATCAATTTCATTGGATTTTGTATGAGTTAAGTCAAAATGTTTTTTACAGAATATTCCTTCTTTAGATTCAATCCCATCTTTAGCGCACTCGGAACCTTTGTTTTTCCCATTTTTTAATTTATATAAACACTTTGGCCCAACCATACATAAAGTTTTAGGTGAGTTGATACCATACTTTTTTTCTACACCAGTTAATGGTATATACGGAAGTAATTTATTTGAAATTGTTCTACAATATGGACATTTTATTATTCTATTATATCCACTAATTAATACTAACTCTTTATATAACGGTAAATAATTAAACTGATGACCGCATAGTAATTTAACAGAATTATATATTAATGGCATATGTGTTATCATACATATTGGTTGTTCATAAATATTGTTATTATCTATATCGGATGGTTCTTCCATTTTATTTAACTCTTTAAAAAAATCAATTTCATCTTCTATGATATAGTTCATAATTATAGTGTATAATTATAACTATAATTATATCTTTATATATATATTAAATATGAAAAAAAAAGAATGGGGAAATGCAGTTTGGTTATTATTTCATACATTAGCTTTTAAATTAAAAGATGAATATACATCTGAACTACCTATTTTAATTTCAAATATTTCAGCTATATGTAATCATTTACCTTGTCCTGATTGTCAACAACACGCATCAAGTGTAATGAATAATATTAATAAATCACATTTGTCATCATCAAAAAATGCTTTAATTAATTTTTTGTGGGAATTTCATAATCATGTAAATAAAAAAATAAAAGGTGAATTTTATCCCAAAGAAAAGTTATCCATATACGAAACTGCTAATACAAAAAATGTAATTAGTAAGTTTATTAATATAATGAAAGCAACATCAAATAATGAAAAAACAATGATGTATGGGTTTCATCGTACACTATATATCAAAAAATTTATAACATATATAAATGAAAATGGTTATAAATATAATTTATAAAAATATAATTTATAAAAATATAATTTATAAAAATATAATTTATAAAAATATAATTAATTCATAATATTATTTGATATTATGAATATACGCCATATATGAAAATAATAATGTTATTTTTCTCCATAAATGACAATAGATATATGATTAAGCAATATTGCTTGATATTAATTCACCATTTTTATAAACAGAGCATTTGAACGTTTGTTTTGTCGGACGTGAACAAATCACATTATCACTTCTTAATTCATCAAAATATAAAAGAGAATCAAATCCTAATCCATGAAAAATGATATACCATAATGTACCAAAAATAAACCCAACTAATGCGCCCATTACAGAACCCGGATAAGATGTACATTTATTTTGAACTTTTGTTAACATATCAACAACTAATAATGACATTAAAAATGCTAATACGATATAATTCATTTGTTTATTGTATTTCATTGGAAGTGCCAAGTATGCAATAGTAAACGCAATAATCATACAACTTGGATATGGACTATTAAATTGGGAAACAAGTGGTATATCAAACAAACTACATGAAAATGCTTCATTTTCGTCCCGACCACTTCCAATAAGATTCATAAAAATAATATTAATAATTGAACATATGAGTAACCCTGATATATAAACGATACCTTTCAGATTTTGATTAAATAATGAACTCATAAACATAAAGAACACCAAAAGCGTTGGTGATATAAATGAAAAAAACTGTAATATATTTGATAATGTTAATGAAATTGCCATATTATATATTAGGTATATAATAACATATAATATATTTTAATAACCACAATAAGTAATTTAAATAATTCATAATGTAAAAATGATTAAATAAATACTAATGGAATGACATCTTCTATTCGCTCAACCTCTGTAAATTTAATTCCGGTAATTACTTCATTCATTTCATATTTTTCCATAAATTTCAAATATTCTTGTTTATTTTCACTTGGATAAATAAATGTTTTTACGCCAGCGCGAATTCCGCCTAAAATTTTTAATCCTAACCCTCCTATAGCAGTTACTCTTCCTTGTAAACATATTTCTCCTGTAATTGCAACATCATTTTTAATTTTACAACCACTAAATAAACTATATAAAACAATAGTAATTGCTGTTCCAGCAGATGGACCGTCTTTTGGTGTTGCGCCTTCAGGTACGTGTATATGTATACCTTGATTTTTAGATTCTTCTAATTTTTTTTGTAGTTCTATGGCTTCTTTTTGATTATCCTTTAAAAATAATGACCATGCTAAACTCTTTGCAACTGACATACTTTCTTTCATTACATCTCCCTGTAATCCGGTTAATTTTAAATCTAAAAATGTGTTACTAGGATAGTAAGTAACTTCTATTGGCAAAACACCTCCGCTCCCCATTGAATTTGCCCATAATCCATTTATAACTCCAATTGTAGGATATTTATGAATTATTGTTGGTTTCAACTCCATATGATCCTTTAAATAATGATTACTTATATTATCAATTGTAATATGAATTGGTAATGTTAAACTATCCGAATTATTATTTTTTAATATATCCAAGTTAATTCCACCCATAATCTCAAATATCAACTCTTTTAGTTTTCTAACACCTGGTTCAGATGTATAATTTATTATAATATATTTTATTGTATCATCACTTATATCAATAATATCATTTAATCCCATTTTAGTGTAAATTTCTGGTAAAATAAATTTTCGGGTTATAATCAATTTGTCTTCTAATGATAAATTATCAAATTTAATACGATGAATTCGGTCAAGTAGAATACGATCAATCATATCAACATCATTATATGAAAAAATAAATAATGCTTTTGATAAATTAAGATTAACACCATTGAAATATTTATCTTGGAATGTATCATTTTGTGTCTGATCAATTAAATGTGTTAAAATTCCAATAATTTCTTTTCCATTTTCAGTTTTACTTACTTTATCTAATTCATCAATAAATATAATTGGGTTCATTATATTGGTATCCATTAATATATCTACAATTTTCCCCCACGTTGATCCAACATAGGTATAATTATGTCCATCAAAGGTACTAGAATTTGTAGATCCTCCCATTGCTATCAATGCGAATGGGCGTGAAACACCATTATCATCTTTTAAACAATTTGCGATTCCTTTTTTTGCCAATGAGGTTTTACCAACACCTGGTGGCCCTTCAAAACCAATAGAATACCCAGTTAAATCGCCATTTAACCATTGACCAATAATTCTTTCTATTTGTTTTTTTGCCTTTGCATGACCATACACTGATTCTTCTAATGTACTTGATACATTTTTCATAAAATTTTGTATTTTATTTTTATTAGTATCAATTATTTCTAATTTCTTTGTTAATTCATGATGAATTAGTATGTTGTGGTTTGTGATTGTACCTTCTATAAATGTATAAATATTATTTAATACACTATTATTATTCTGATTCGTACTATGTATAATAATATTGTTTACATCATTTATAATACCTTCTCTTAATTGTTGTAGCGGTTTTCCAGTTGTTTTGGTGAATATATAGGTATTGTTATTTTTATCATATGTATCAGAGTCATCTATATAATTCTTTAATTGTATATACAAATTATTAATTTTAATTTTTGAACACGAGTAAATGTAACATTTAAATTTGTCTTTTAAATAACTACAAACGTTATGTATATAATCATTCTTCAAAATAAGATAATATTTATTTACCTCCAACCCAGTATAACTATGTTTAAGTGGAAAAAATAATTCTGGGTTACATTTCGGATGATCATAAAATTCTTTTTTTAATACCTCTACCAATCTTTTAAATGTATTGATATTGATTGGCATTAACGAGAGAATTTGCTCTTCTTTATAAATATTAAAAGGGATTTTTAATAAACCCTCCAAATATTGCATTGCTTTTGAACCAGTATCTTCAGATTTCATTTTTACTTCTTTAAATTTAACCATTGCCTTTTCTTTAACAATATCATCCGTCTTCATTAAACATATTCTTTGCTCTAATGTCAAATGGGTATTTTCTAGGTTTGAAATTTTTTTCGGATAATTAAGTGTAAATTTCATAGCGTCCTTAAAAAATTTTTTAATATTGTATGGAAGACTATCATATATTAATGTCTGTTCATATGTATCTATAATTCCATTAATATCATTTGATAATAAATCATACAATAAATATGCCAAATAATGACATTCATTTTCATTTGAATGTATTAATAACATTATTAATGTATTTCGTTTATCATAAATTTCTTTATTATTAAATGTATTTATAATATCTATCACCGATTTTTTTAAAATTGTATTATTATATTCTTCAATAAAGGATATATATACTTCTTTTAAATATTCACTACTACATGTTAATAAATCGTGCAAGGTTATACAATCAATGAAACGATGATATGTTGTAATATTAAATAGTTCATGGTTGGGTGTATTTTCTCTTAATTGATTTTCCTTATAAACCAAATCAGGATCATCATCAATATATTTTATAATAGTATCATCTACCCAGCCATAAACAATGATTGTATGTTGTTTATTTATATCATGTATTGCTAATTTGATTCCAAATATTTTATTTTTAAAATTAAGGGTTAAACTATCCAATTTAAAACAATCAAAATTATCTGCAGTTTTGAATATGGTTTCTTCGTTTGATTTTACCTTTGATTTCCAATCTAATATTTTATAACGAAGAGGATGTATATAATTATTTAATACAGTGTAACGATTTTTATACTGAGATTCTAATTTATATTGACCATTAATACAAATATATATTAAATTATCTAAACTCTCACATCCATATAAACTAATTAATGTTGATATTTTATTAATAATAACTTGTAACTTATCAATTATTTCATCTTTTGTTATGGTAGAAAAATCATTTGACAAATTAATCAAACTATCATAGATTATTTCGGCGTAATCTGTACATTGATTCAAATCACTTGATTCAATAAAATCTAAATTTTTATTGATTTGATTTGATTTTATACAATTTTTAACAATCTCTTTTAATTTTCTAATTTTGTTTTTAATGATTGTTTCAAAAGAAACATCCATATTGTATCTATATTATATAGAATATTATATGAAGAAATAAATGTATACAAATATTTTATATACATTTGATAATTATATAAAGATAAGTTACTCATATATATAGACTCTCTTTTCAATAAGTAACTATGGGCATTCCTAGCTATTTTGCACATATTGTTAGAAATCATAGAAAAATTATTAAACAACTTTCTAATTCAACACTAGATGGTAAAAGAATGAACAATTTATACTTGGATTGTAATTCTTTTATTTATGAAGCACATCAATTTGTAAACACTAACCAAAATAATGTCTTTAAAACAATGAAAGGAAAACCAACAGATAATAATTCCGCATTTGAATATAACATTATTAAACAAGTGGTTACGAATTTATCAAAATGTATCAAGGAAATTAGTCCTGATAAGCGTATCTTTATTGCATTTGATGGTGTTGCACCAATGGCAAAATTAGATCAACAACGTAATCGTCGGTATATGACTGGATTTCAAGAACAAACAAAACCAATGGATGAAACAAATGATAATGGTAATAAATATAATTGGAATCGTTCTGCAATCACGCCTGGTACAACATTTATGCATAATCTTGGGATTGAATTGTCAAAACAGTTTTCTGATCCAACTGAATACGGTGTTGAAAAAATTATTGTATCAACAAGCGAAGAATCAGGCGAAGGAGAACATAAACTATATGAATATATACGCAACAATGCCGATTTTCATAAAAACACCAATACTCTTATTTATGGGATTGATGCTGATCTAATTATGCTTTCTATTAATCATTTACATATTTCTGAAAATATATTCCTCTACCGAGAAACACCTGAGTTTATTAAAAGCATTGATAAAACATTAAACCCGACAGAAAAATACGTATTGGATATTCCTTTGCTTGCCAGGCACATTATCAGTGAATTGTCCACACTAGATGATAATAAAGATATAGATATTAATAAAATTTCTCTAAAAAACAATATTATCTTTGATTACATTTTTATTTGTTTCTTCTTAGGTAATGATTTTTTACCGCATTTTCCTGCTTTAAATATTAGAACCAATGGTATTGCAAATCTAATTAATGCATATAAACACGTTTTTCAAGGAACAAACGATTCCTTAACAGTTGACCGAGAAATTAATTGGAAAAATGTACGAAAATATGTGGATCATTTGGCTTCAAATGAGCACGATTTTATTATAGAAGAATATGTTCATCGCAATAAAATAAGTAAACGTGTTCGGTATGAAGGCAGTAATAGAAATAATAATAATACGGGCAGTTCAAATGACAATAATAAACAAGACGAGAATTTATTGCTACCGATTAAAGAAAGAGCAGTTGAATTATATATTAATCCTTATGATGCTGGATGGGAATCACGTTATTACAAAGGATTATTTAAAACAAAAATCAATGATGATCGCCGAAAAGAAATTAGCACGAATTATTTGGAAGGTTTAGAATGGACAATGAAATATTATTCAACGGGTTGTGCCGATTGGCGGTGGAGCTATAATTATTATTACCCGCCATTATTAACCGATATGATAAAATATATTCCCTACTCTAATACAACCTTTATTCCAACCAAACCAAAAAATCCTGTATCCCCATTAACTCAATTAAGTTATGTATTACCACCAACTAGTATGGAGTTGCTTCCGGCTGATTTACGCAAACGACTTTTAAAAGAACATCCAGAATGGTATATTGGAAATTATGTTTTTCTATGGTCCTTTTGTAAATTTTTCTGGGAAGCACACGTTGATTTACCACATATTGATATTGATGTATTAGAAAAAATAGTTGATCAGTAAACTGGAAGTTACTACAAATAATAATTCATTGATAAAATAATATATTTAAATAGAATTGTCTAATATATTATTATAAAATGTCCAAACAAATTATTACCGAATTAAATATTGCAGCCTTAGAAAAATTACAAGCAACTATGGGAAATTCAGTATTAATTATTAAATTTGGAGCAGATTGGTGTGGCCCGTGTAAGAAAATTGCACCTGCTTATAAAACGTTCATTAGTAAATCTGCTAGTAATATTATTTGCGCAGATATTGATGTAGATGAAAATATGGACTTGTATATGGCATTAAAAAAGTATAAAATGGTGCAAGGTATACCTGTTTTTTTGGCGTTTTATGGAAATACCCCGAGAGATAAATGGTTTATTCCCAATGATTCTGTTATCGGTGCAGATGAAAAAAGTGTTGCTGATTTTTTTA